>Ga0209608_1000022_pt1 | contig 178085 bp, 151 predicted proteins | sample AD_UKC130_MetaG_FD_184428 | JGI IMG/M metagenome (GOLD analysis project Ga0209608, IMG submission 184428) | Active sludge microbial communities of municipal wastewater-treating anaerobic digesters from Canada - AD_UKC130_MetaG (SPAdes) (version 2) | ecosystem: Engineered > Bioreactor >...
GCTCTGCTCGCTGACGCCATGTTTCTTCGCCACTTCGCCGATCGGTCCTTTGTCGGCCTCCCGCAAAATCGTGACGATCTGCGCCTCTGTAAATCGACTCTTCCTCATGACTTCCTTTCTTCAAGGAAGCCATCTTCTCAAGTTTCAACTGGTCCGAAAATACCCGGGCAGGTCAGCACATAGCGGTGGCTGGCGAGCAACGCGTAAATGCCGAGTTCCGGCATCGGATAGTCGCCAAGGATCGGGCGCACCGCACCGGCCTGCACGGCAGCGGCACAAAGAAAAGTCGGTTGCGCGACAATGCCGAGACCGCGAACGGCGGCGTCGAGCAGCACCTCGCCGTTGTTGGCGCGCAGCCGCCCGCTCACCGGGAAGAGGAGTGTTTTACCGTCCACCTCGAAGGACCAGCCGCCCCGCTGGCCAGGCAGATAGAGCAGACACTCGTGCGCGGCGAGATCGCCGGGATGACGAGGTTCGCCGCGACGCCGCAGATAGTCGGGCGATGCGAGCACCGTCAGACGGCTCGAACCGATGCGCCGGGAGACATCGAGAGGCTCAAGGCGTCGGGCGATGCGAATCGCCAGATCGAACCCCTCCTCGACCAGCTTGACGCGGCGCTCGGTAAAATCGATTTCAAAGAGGACTTCCGGGTAAGTCGCGCTGAATTCGGTCAGCAGCGGCGACAAATGGCGTAACCCGAAGCTGAGCGGTACGCTGAGACGGATCAACCCGCGCGGCTGGCGTCCATCGTCGCCCAAACCGTTTTCGGCGGCGTCGACCAGCACGAGGATTTCACGGCAGCTTTCGAGATACGCACTGCCGGCGGACGTGAGGCGCAAACTGCGCGTGCTGCGGGCGATCAACTGCACACCGAGATGCGCTTCCAGATCCGCGAGTTGCCGTGTGACCAGCGAACGGTCGACGTTCATTTGCCGGGCCACGGCGGCCAGACTACCCAATTCGGCGACACGTACATACGTGCGCATCGTGTCGAGACGATCCATCGCCACCACCTCGCGTGTCAATCCGTTGCAATTTTTGCAACGAACAATTGTCGATCATGGGCTATTTTCATCGCAACGCGCGCTTTACATTGCAGCCGTCGCCCGCATCGCCGAGAAAGACCGCCCCACAGTTTCACGCACGGCATGCCGAGAACAAAAACCGCTTTCTTTTCGATGGACGATCAACCGATGTCAGCAAGCGCTTCCACCCGAATCGATTCCGAATGTCCTGCCCGCCTTCCCGCCGGTTTTCCCGCGCTTTTCGTCGCGCACGGCGCGCCGACCATGGCCTTGCAGCCCGGCGCCGCCGGCGCGGCGCTGATACAGGCGGTGGCCGGCTTGCCAAAACCGCGAGCGATCATCGTCGTCAGCGCGCATTGGCAAACAACGCACCCGACGATAGGCTGCGCGCCGGCATTCGACACCCGTCACGATTTCCAGGGCTTCCCGCCGGCGCTGTACGACCTCCGCTACCCCGCGCGCTCCGACCCGGCGGTCGCCGACCGCGTTTACCAATTGCTGCGCCGAAACGGCTTCACGGCGCGAATCGACCGGGTTCGCGGCCTGGACCACGGCGCCTGGACACCACTGCGTCTGCTGTTTCCCGCCGCCGATATTCCGGTCGTCGCGCTGTCGCTGCAAAACGCCGGTGGTCCCGACCACCATTTCCGGCTTGGGCAGGCGCTGGCGCCGCTGCTCGCCGACGACATCCTGTTGCTGGCGTCCGGCAACGTCACCCACAATCTGGGCGACTTCCACCGCTCCCTGGTTGAAGGCGCCACGACACCGGCTTACGTTCGCCAGTTCGCCGACTGGTTATGGCACGCGCTCGACGCCGGCGATCTCGCCGCCCTGCTCGATTATCGCCGTCAAGCGCCGCATGCGGCACGCGCGCACCCCAGCGATGAACACCTGCTGCCCCTGTACGTCGCGCTTGGCGCCGCCTGCGGTCAAGATGGCGATTACCGCGCCGAGCGCCTGTACGCCGGCGTCGATTTCGCTATCCTGGCGATGGACGGTTTCGCTTTCCGGCCCGCCACCGCCCGTTGAGCGATACCGATCCACGCGGAAATCGCCATGGAAAACTCGGCGACACGCGCGCCGTAAAAAATAAAAAACCCAGAAACAACCGCTTATTAATTATCCGACAAGGAGCCAACATGCCAGCATTGAGCAACGCGGTACTCGAACAACTGTTCACCAACGCACGCACGCACAACGCGTTCAAACCCGACGCCATTCCCGACGCAACGCTGCGCCAGCTTTACGAACTCATGAAATGGGGGCCAACCTCGATGAACTGCCAGCCGGCGCGACTGGTTTTCGTCGGCACACCGGCCGGCAAGGCACTGCTCGCGCCAGCGTTGGCGCCAAGTAACCTGGACAAAACCATGGCGGCCCCGATGACGGTGATCGTCGCCAGCGACAGCCGCTTTTACGACCGACTACCCACACTGTTCCCGGCTTATGACGCCAGGCCGATGTTCGCCGGCAACGCGGAACTCGCCGCCAGTACAGCCTTCCGCAACAGTTCTCTCCAAGGCGCCTACCTGATTCTGGCCGCGCGCGCCTTGGGGCTTGATTGCGGGCCGATGTCCGGCTTCGACGCCGAGAAAATCAACGCCGCCTTTTTCCCGGATGGACGTTACCAGGTCAATTTCCTGTGCAACCTCGGCATCGGCGACGCCAGCGCGCTATACCCGCGCGGCCCGCGACTCGCTTTCGACGAGGCGTGCCGTATCGTCTGACCGGCAGACGCGGCCACCCGTCGGCCGTGAGAAGCGCATAAAAAAACGGCGCCCTCAGGCGCCGTTTTCGCTCTCGACCGATTGCTCAGGACGCCGGCGGACGAACAAAGATTTCGACCCGGCGGTTCTGCGCGCGACCGGCGTCGGTCGCATTGGTGGCCACCGGTTCATCCTGGCCGCGACCGGATTGCTGGAGACGCGAGGGATCGACGCCGCGGCTGACCAGGTAATTCGAAACGGAGCGGGCGCGATCCGCCGAAAGCTTGCGGTTCCCTTCCGGCGTGCCGGTGCTGTCGGTATGGCCGGTAACGGTGGCCGTCAAACCGCAGTATTCCTTGATCGTATCGGCCACCGAGTCCAGCGTGCTGCCAAACTCGGAACTGATGTCGGCGCTGCCCGAACGGAACATCACCGAACCGGGAATGTTGAGTTTGACCGAACCATCGTTCTGCTCGGTCATGCCGATCATCGAATTGAATTGCGAACCGGCCAGACCGCCGGCAAGCGCGCCCAACAACAAACCGTTGCGCGCGCCCACCGACGAGCGGTTGGCGACCTTGCCGCCAACGACGGCGCCCAGCACGCCGCCGGCAACGGCACCAATGGCCGCATTGGTGGTGTTGCTGTTTCTTGAGCTTTCACCGCCCAACGGCTTGCAGCCTCCCGGCCCGGCTTCCGGCCGCGACGGCGCGGTGTTGCAGCCGGCCATGGCCAGAGCGGTAATGGCGATAACGGCGGATCGATGCAGTTTATTCATTGAGTCATCCTCTTCAAAAACACGTCAGGAGCGGCGCCGACAACCGTCGGCGAGAACCGTGAAACAGCAACACACGCATTGTTTTAGCCTGTTCCTGTCGCCGGAGTCAAGTCGAAAATACGCGCCGCCAAGGCGGTATTCGATCGCTGGCGTCGCCCGGCGGCAATTTTCGGGTTAGTCTGCCGGTTGGCGAGCCTCTCGCCACTGTTCGAACGCGCGGCATCCGACAGCAGGAGAACCATGTCCGACATCTTTCTTTCCTACCGCCGGCGAGACAGCCAGAGCGCCACCGGCCGTCTCGGCGACCGCCTGAGCGCGCATTTCGGCTCGGCACGCGTCTTTCTGGATCGCGACTCCATCGTCGTCGGCGACGATTTCGCCGAAGCCATCCGGCGCGCCATCGGCTTATCGGTCGTCGTGCTGGTGATCATCGGGCCGGATTGGCTCGACGCCCGCCAAGCCAGCGGTCAACGCCGCCTGGACGACGCCGCCGATTTCGTGCGCCTGGAAATCGAATCGGCGCTCGCCAGTGGCGTGCCGCTCATTCCGGTGCTGGTGGAAGGCGCGACGATGCCTGCGGCAAACCAACTGCCGCCATCGCTGGCCGAGTTCGCCCGCTGCCAGGCGACGGAATTGTCGGAAACACGCTGGAATTACGACGTCGACCGCCTGATAGGCATGCTGCACGCGCGCTTCGCCATTGAATCCGAGCAGCCGCTGCCCGGTTCCATCGGCATGGGCGACGGACACATCGGCCTGTTCGCCAGGCTGGCGCTCGATCTGCTTGAACTGGCCGCTCATCCGACCCGCCTGATCGCCAGGCAGCAAACCGGACATGCCCTCGACCACGTGCGCGCGTTCACCTTTCTGCTCACCGCGCTGACCTTGGGCAACTTGAGCTTTTTGCTGGGCATCGGCACCGGGTCGTTGCTGGAATGGACCGCCGCCGGACTCATCCTCGGCGTACTGACGCTCACGCTGCTGGTCGCGGTGCTGACCCTGGCATGGCGTGCCGTCGGTGTGCGCGTCGAATTCCGGCAGGTCACACTGATCGGTGCGTACATCTACGCCGGCCACTGGATCGGTTTCTCCGCTGGCGCCCTGCTGGCGGTGATGGGTGTGCAATTGGTGGCGCCGGACGCCTTTACCGATTATTTATCGATCATTCGGAGCGATGCCCCGTTCCCGCAACGCCTGAACGAAGCACGGGCGCTAATGGAGTCCACGCTGCACGGCGCGGCGGCGGCGATGTTCTTCCTGAGTTGCCTGGCATGGGCGGCGACGACGGCGTGGACCGTTGTCGCCTGGGCGGCTTTCCGTCACGGTTTCGGTTGCAGTCGCCTGAAAAGCGCTCTGGCAACCGGCCTCTGGTTACTGCTGCTGTTTGGTATCGCACAACTGGCGGCGCAGGCAGGCCGCCAGCTATAGCCTCAAGCGCCGTCGCGACGGCTGCCGTGCACCCATAACACATCGTCACGTCCAGCGGCCTTGTTCAGCGCGCGTGCCAGCACGAACAACAAATCCGACAACCTGTTCAGATACTTGCGAGCGAAATCGGACACCGTTTCCGTGTTCGCCAGATGGACGACATGGCGCTCGGCGCGTCGACAGACCGTCCGCGCCAGATGCGCAACCGCGGCTGCCCGACAGCCACCGGGCAGAATGAAATCCTTGAGCGGACTGAGCGCGGCATTGAATTCCCCGACCAGGGACTCGAGATGAACGACTTGCGTCTCGCTGATCATGCTCGTCCCCGGGATGCACAGTTCGCCGCCCAGATCGAAAAGATCGTGCTGGATGCCGGTCAAGGCCCGCCGGACGGCGTCCGGCATTTCCTCGGTCAGCAACAGACCGATCGTCGAATTGAGTTCATCGACCTGCCCCATGGTTTCGATCCGCAGACAATCCTTGGCGACCCGCGAACCGTCGCCAAGGCCGGTGGTCCCGGCATCGCCGGTACGGGTAACGATTTTTGAAAGACGATTGCCCATGTGTGATGTCCTGACAAGAATGAAGCCGATGATAGCCGGGGATGTCTGTGCGCCACCGAGCGGCGTCGCCACCGTCGCGGCGACGCCGGCCAGATCTCAGGTCGCGGCGAAAGTACGGCAGAAACGAAGTTCCTCGGGATACGGAAAAAAATCGTCGACATAGCCAGCCCGGATTTTTTCCTGGGTTCCCTGCCAAAACGACACCTTCAACAAATCGCGATGGTATTTGAGAAAGGCGGAACGCACTTTCGGCGAGCCAAGAAGAAAACTGGCGAATTCTTCCGGAAAAACATCGTGCTTGCCGACCGAATACCACGGTTCGCCGGACATCTCCATTTCTGGATACGGCGCTTCGGGAATGACCCGGAAGTTGGTGTCGGTCATGTACTCGATTTCGTCATAGTCGTAAAAAACGACGCGGTTATAGCGCGTGACGCCAAAATTCTTCCACAACATGTCTCCAGGGAAAATATTGGCGCTGGCCAGTTCGCGAATGGCGCTACCGTATTCGAACACCGCGTGATCGATCTGTTCCGGCGTCGCCGAATCGAGATAAAGGTTGAGCGGCGTCAGGCGGCGCTCGATGTACAGGTGTTTGATCACCAGATCGTCGCCATCTTCTTCCACCAGCGACGGCGCCAATCGGTGCAGGGCGTCGATCAGCTCCGCCGAGAAGCGCTGCTTCGGCAAAGCGACATGCGAGAACTCCAGGGTGTCGGCCATCCGGCCCACGCGGTCCACCTGCTTCACCAACAAGTACTTGCGCTTGACGGTGGCGCGATCCATTTCCTTGGAGGCGCCGAAAACGTCCTTGATCATCTTGAACACATACGGATACGACGGCAGCGTGAACACCAGCATCACCAGCCCGGCGATACCCGGCGCGATGATGAACTGGTCCTCGGAATGGCGAAGGTGATGCTTGAGATCGCGGAAAAACAGCGTCTTGCCCTGCTTGCCAAGTCCGAGCATGGTGTAGATCTCGGAAGCGGGCTTGTTCGGCATGATGCTTTGCAAAAACTTCACATAGGCCGACGGCACCTCCATGTCCACCATGAAATACGCTCGCGACAGTGAAAACAGCACACTGATCAACCAACGATCAAGCAGGATGGTATCGACCGTCAGCGCTCCCGTCGGGGTATGCAGCACCGGAATGGCGAAAGGCATTTCGTCGTGACCGTTGATCGCCTTGCCGAAAATGTAGGCGCCCTTGTTGCGATAGAAGGCGGAATGCAGCACTTGAATCTGCGCGTTGGCTTCCGCTTTCGGCCATTCCCCCAGACGCTTCAAGGCGGTGCGCAAGATGAAATCGATGTCCCGGTCGAGGTCCGCGAAAGGACGTTGCCAATCGAAATCGAGAATGATCTGCCGAATCGCGTCGCGCAGACCGCCATTCGCCGGGTAATAGCTCCGATAGGTGGGCGGGTACGATTGAATGTATTCGGTCGATACCGCCGGCCGGGCAAAAATGTAATCGTTGTTGAAGTAAGTGCGATGCAGAATTTTGGAGCAGACAGTGTTGAAAAAGGTCTCGGCAAGCTCGGGTTGCTTGTGATTGATCAACAATCCGATGTAGTAAAGCTTCAGTTGTTGCCAAGTGACATCATCGAGTTGCGCCGCGTTGAAATTGGCGCACAGCAATTCCGCCGTCTCACTGACGCGATCGTCGTAGGATCGAATACGTCTGCGCACGGCCGCATGTACGCCTTTCCAGTCCGCACTTTCGAAAAGCAATTTGGCGTCCTGACCATAACGTCTGATCAGTCGATAATGTCGATTGAAGCCATCGATCATCGCCACAGCGATACGCTGCGCCGAGGGGTTTTCAACGGTCGAAATATCCATGATGGACGGGGCATGCCTGTTTTGGTGGATTGGGCAATGATTTTAGCATTTGCCGCCCTTGCGACACGCCGACCGACGATGTCGCGAACCGCCTTCTCGCCAATGGAAAGCGCCCGGGATAGTCCTGAATGTGCTGGTAGAGCGCGGGTATTTCAGACATAATTATCTGTGGTGGCGCAGAGAATTTGCTTCGGACAGATCCCTCGTGCCCACGTACACAGCACCGCCCGATCCGTAGGCACCGCGCTGGAACACGGCGCCGCCGGACGCCGGTGCTGGCACCCGAATCGGATACCACCACACTACATGGAGTTGGCATGAGCGAAAGTCTGATCAAAGTCCCGCAAGGCGGCCAGAAAATTGTTCCCGGGCAAGCTTTCCCCGACAACCCGATTATTCCGTTCATCGAAGGCGACGGCATCGGCATCGACATCACACCGGTGATGATCAAGGTCGTCGACGCGGCCGTGGCCAAGGCTTACGGCGGGGCGAAGAAAATTCACTGGATGGAAGTTTACGCCGGCGAGAAATCAACCCAGATGTACGGTTCGGACGTGTGGCTGTCAAAGGAAACGCTCGACACGCTCAAGGAATACTCCGTTTCGATCAAGGGTCCGATGACCACGCCGGTCGGCGGCGGCATCCGCTCCCTGAATGTCGCCTTGCGTCAGGAACTCGATCTTTACCAGTGCGTGCGCCCGATTCAGTACTTCCGGGGCGTTCCCTCGCCGCTCAAGGACCCTTCCAAAACCAATATGGTGATCTTCCGCGAGAACACCGAGGACATTTACGCCGGCATCGAGTGGGAGTCCGGCTCCGAAGGTTGCCAGAAAGTCATCAAGTTCCTGCGTGACGAAATGGGCGTCAAGAAAATCCGCTTCCCGGAATCGTCCGGCATCGGCATCAAGCCGATTTCCAAGGAGGGCACCGAGCGCCTGGTGCGCGCGGCCATCAAATACGCCATCGCCAACAAGCGCAAGTCGGTCACCATCGTGCACAAAGGCAACATCATGAAGTTCACGGAAGGCAGTTTCCGTGACTGGTCTTACGGCCTGGCCAAAAACGAGTTCGGTGGCGTGGAAATCGACGGCGGACCGTGGCTCAAGCTGCCGAACGGCATCGTGATCAAGGATTCGATCGCCGACGCCTTCCTGCAGCAGATCCTGCTGCGCCCGGCGGAATACGACGTGATCTGCACCACCAACCTGAACGGCGACTACATTTCCGACGCACTGGCGGCGCAGGTCGGCGGCATCGGCATCGCCCCGGGCGCCAACATCTCCGACCAGTATGCGTGCTTCGAAGCCACGCACGGCACCGCGCCGAAATACGCCGGTCTCGACAAGGTCAATCCCGGCTCGCTGATCCTCTCGGCCGAAATGATGCTGCGTCATCTGGGCTGGATCGAAGCCGCCGACTTGATCATCAAGGCCATGGAAGCCGCCATCGGCGACAAGGTCGTGACCTACGACTTCGCCCGCCTGATGGAGGGCGCCACCGAGGTTTCGTGCTCGGCCTTCGGCGATGCCATGATCGAACGGATGTAAGCCGCCTGCCGTGCCGCTGGCAAACTGACGACAAGGCCCCCGCAAGGGGGCTTTGTGCTTTGGCAACGGTTGGCGGACGATCTGACCGCCACTCAGGCGATCGGTAATGCCCGCTCGCGGTGAGACCGCGCCATCCCTGGCTTGAACAATGCACATGCACTTCTGAATTTCTGAATACCTCATGACCTCATCGACTAAACCGCTGACCGGCCTGAAGGTCGTCGAACTCGGCAGCTTGATCGCCGGCCCCTTCGCCGCACGCATCCTGGCCGAATTCGGCGCCGAGGTGATCAAGATCGAATCGCCGGACGGTGGCGACCCCTTGCGAAAATGGCGCAAACTGTACCAAGGCACGTCCTTGTGGTGGTTCGTGCAATCGCGCAACAAAAAATCGGTGACGGTCAACCTCAAGCATCCGGCCGGTCGCGAGATCGTTGAAAAGCTGGTGGCGGATGCCGACGTCGTCGTCGAGAATTTTCGCCCCGGTGTTCTCGAAAAACTCGGGCTGGGCTGGAACACACTATCGGCACTAAACCCCGGACTGGTCATGCTCCGTCTGTCCGGTTTCGGGCAGAGTGGGCCGCTGGCACAACAACCGGGATTTGGCGCCATCGGCGAATCGATGGGCGGATTGCGTTACGTCACGGGTTTTCCGGATCGCCCGCCCGTCAAGACCGGTATTTCGATCGGCGATTCGATCGCCGCCCTGTGGGGCGTGATCGGCGTGTTGATGGCGCTGCGTCACAAGGACAGAAGCGGCCAGGGTCAGGTGGTCGATGTCGCGCTTTACGAAGCGGTTTTTGCGATGATGGAGTCGCTGGTCCCCGAATTCGACGTTTTCGGCTTCATTCGCGAACGCACCGGCAACATCATGCCCGGCATCACCCCTTCGAGCACGCATACCACCCGAGACGGCAAGCATGTCGCCATTGGTGGCAACGGCGACGCCATCTTCAAGCGGCTGATGCTGGCCATCGACCGCGACGATCTGGCCCACGACGCCCAACTGGCCGACAATGCTGGACGTGATTCGCGACGGGAAGAACTGTACGCCGCGATCAGCGCCTGGACGGCCGCGCACGACGAAAGCGAGGTGTTGCACGTGCTGGCCGCTGCCGAGGTGCCTGCCTCGCGGGTGTACTCGGTCGCCGACATCTTCGCCGATCCGCAGTATCTGGCACGGCAGATGCTCGAAACGGCAACGCTGCCAGACGGCAAAACGTTCAAAATCCCCGGCATCGTTCCCAAACTCTCCGAAACGCCCGGCGGCACCGATTGGCTTGGACCGGCGCTGGGCGCCCATACCAGCGAGACGCTGCGACGCCTTGGCTACACCGACGTAGTGATTACCGCCTTGAAAGACGCCGGCACGATTTGAATGCTCAAATTCAACCGGCGGCACTCGATTTCGCCACTTATACTGCGTGTTAAGCATGTCCGCGAAATGACCGCCGGCGACATGTCGGGTCCAGACTCTGGATAACAGCCGGTCAATTCAGTCCGCCCAGGAGAAGAAAATCATGATCGACTCGACCAACACGCTGTCCACCGCGCAGAACGCGCAAGCCCTCACCGTTCGACGTCCGGAAACCGCCAACCGAATCGAATCGAACGCAAACCGAGCGGTCGAACGCCCGGCGGCGGCAACGCCTAGCGCCAGCGTCCAAATCAGTGCCGCCGCCCGCGACCTAGCCGCGAACGATCGCCTGAAAGCCGCCGCGGACACCAGCGGCAACAGCGCCACGCCACGCCCGACCGCAACGGAAAAACCCGTGTCAACGATAAAAGCCGCCACCAGCGCCGTCGAAAACACCGCTTCAACCACGGAACAGTCGTCCCGCGTCGGTCAAGCCCTGCGACTGTTTCAAAGCAACGCCGCAAGCTCCGCCGAACCCACGTCCCGAGAGCTACGGGTCACCGCTTGAACCGAACGTTTTTTTGCCCTAGCCGACCCCGTACCGGCTTTGTGAAACAAGCACCGAATCGAGTCCGGAAGCCATGAAATGATCGGTAGCCTGTCGCCGACAGGCACATCGTCCACATACGTTCCGACCCGCGCCGCCACAACACGCGAAACGACGGGCGGCGCTGGCGCGCGCACCGAGAACACAACCGAAAACACCTCGCCGAAAAAACGTACCGAAAGCGAACTGTCGGAAGCCGATCGGCAAAAGGTCAATGCTCTTAAACAGACGGACCGTCGGGTACGCGCCCACGAAATGGCCCACGTCGCGGCCGGCGGCAGTCTGGTCAAGAGCGGCGCGAACTTCAACTACGAAACAGGACCGGACGGACAGCGCTACGCCGTCGGCGGCGAAGTGGCGATCGACGCGTCGCCGGGTCGCAGCCCCGACGAAACCATCGATAAAGCGACGCGGATCAAGGCTGCCGCGCTCGCCCCCGCCGAACCCGTCGCCACAGGATCGTCAAGTCGCCGCACTGGCCGCGCGAATGGCCCTCCAGGCGATCATCGAGCGCGCCATCCAGCAAAAAAACACTGGCGGGGTACAAAACGCTGACAACGACAAACCCGCCAACGTTAACCGCCTGCAAAGCACTTATTCCGGCTCGGCTACTGCTGAAGCGCCTGCCTCGGGCACGGCGATCGACCTTTTCGCTTGATCAAGTCGCCGCCCGCCATGCCGGCAGATTCCACACGCTTCACCGAGCCGAATCCTTTTTCTATAGAATTCCCGCCGCTGAAAACACAAAGCTCAGCCATTCGACCAATCGCATCCGACCACCTTGGCGAAACATGGCCTTGCCGTTATCCATCGACCAGGCAACAACTCGCCTTCCCGGACAACGCACCAATACTTGCCAAGCGTAGCGAAACCATTGCCTTGTTTCCACGAAAAGTTCCAAAGGATTTCACGAAAACGTCCTTGGTTCGGCCAGGATGGCGCAACGCGCCGAAAAACGCAGATCGAGATCGCTGATGAAAGATAAATTGTCCGGCCAGATTGAACTGGCACGTTTGTTTGACCCACAATCGGCCCCAGGAATGCTCGACACGCTCGCTTGGCGCGGCGCGCGGACCGCGCGTGACGAATCCGGCTTGTGCGTGTCGCTGGGCTCCCCACGATTCGCCGATAGCGAAGCGGGCGCCGCCGCGCGTGCTTCCGGCACCGCGGCTGGACTTCTCCAGGCGTGGCGCCGCCACGGCCGGGAGGTGTGCTCGCACCTGCGCGGCGCCTACGCGTTCGCGGTGGTCGACACGTCGCTCGGCGGCGTATTTCTCGCCGTGGACCGCTTCGCGATCGAAACGTTGTGCTACCGCACCGATGGCCGGACGCTGGCGTTTTCCGACCGCGCCGACTGCGTGCCGGGACGCGGTGACGATCTCGATTCGCAAGCGATCTTCGACTACCTCTATTTCCACATGATTCCCGCGCCGCGCACGATTTTCCGCGAAGTGCGACGGCTACCGGCCGCGCACAGCCTGTTCATCGACCGGCGCGGGGTGCGGGAAAACCGCCATTGGCCCCTGCGTTTCAACGAGCGCCACCGCCAACCGTTCCCGATCGCGCGCGACGCCTTTCGCCATCTGATTCGCGATGCCGTTGCGACGGAAATCGAGGGTCACCGGCGAGTAGGCGCCTTCCTCTCCGGCGGCACCGACAGTTCCACCGTCGCCGGCATGCTTTGCCAGGTCACCGGCACCGCAGCGCCGGTGTACTCGATCGGCTTCGACGCCGAAGGCTACGACGAAATGGCGTATGCCCGCATCGCCGCCAAGCACTTCGCCTGCGAACACCACGAGTATTACGTCACCCCGAACGACCTCCTCGACAGCATCCCTGCCGTCGCCCAGCACCACGATCAACCGTTCGGCAACTCCTCCGCGCTGCCCGCCTATTACTGCGCCAAGATTGCCCAGACCGACGGTTGCAGCAAGCTGCTGGCGGGCGATGGCGGCGACGAGTTGTTCGGAGGCAATTCCCGCTATGCCACGCAACGGGTATTCGAGTTCTACCAGACCCTTCCAGGTGGCCTGCGGCGGATGATCGAACCGATGTGCGTCGATGCCAGTCCCCTGCGGCGGATTCCCGGGTTGCGGCAGGCGACGGGTTACGTACGCCACTCGCGGGTGCCGATGCCGGATCGTCTGCAAACCTTCAATCTGATCATGCAACTCAACCCGGCCAATGTGCTGACCCCGGAATTGCTGGCGCAAATCGATTTGGCGGGACCGTCGAAACACATGCAAGAAACGTGGAACGAATGCCAGGCGCCCAGCCTGATCAATCGCATGCTCGCTTTCGACTGGCGCTACACCCTGGCCGATAGCGACTTGCCCAAAGTGCGTGGCGCAACGCAAATGGCCGGCATTGACGTCGCCTACCCCTTGCTGTCCGACGGCCTGACCGATTTTTCGATGGCCTTGCCGCCCAACTGGAAACTCCGCCGCTTCAAACTGCGCTGGTTTTTCAAGGAAGCGCTGCGCGGTTTTTTGCCCGACGACATCATCACCAAGAAAAAGAAAGGATTCGGTCTACCCTTTGGCGTCTGGGCGACGCGCAATCCGGCACTGATGCGGCTCGCGGCGGATTCGCTGAACAGTCTGGCGACGCGCGGCATCGTACGCCGCGACTTTACCGACACCCTGATCGCCCGGCATCTGCCCGAACACCCCGGCTATTACGGCGAGATGGTCTGGATTCTGACCATGCTCGAACAATGGTTGCGAGGTCAAACGGCACACCGTCCGTGACAGAGAAGCACGAAAAATTAATCGATGCGTCGTGAACGGTTCGCCATTGCCAAACGGCTGGAAAATGCAAATTCCGCGTCGCTCTGTTAACATCGCCCACGCGAAAAACATTCCAAGGAGCAAACATGCGTCTGGATGATCAAAGCGCCAGCGAAAACGTGGAAGACCGGCGCGGCGGCGGCATAGGGCGCGGTGGCATCGGCGTCGGCACGGTGGTTGTCGCGCTGGCGGCGAGCTATTTCTTCGGCATCGATCCCTCGGTGATACTTGGACTGGCTTCCAACACCAGCAGCCGCCAGACCACCAGTCAACCGGCCCACAAGCCCCCCGCCAACGACGAGATGGCCACCTTCGTCGCCAAGGTGCTAGGCAGCACGGAGCAAACCTGGCAAATGGTTTTCCAGGATGCCGGGCGCCGCTACCAGGAACCGAAACTGGTACTTTTCACCGGTGCGACGCCCACCGCCTGCGGTACCGGCAGTTCGGCAATGGGACCGTTTTATTGTCCGTCCGATTGCAAAGTCTATATCGATCTGGCTTTTTATCGCGATCTCAAGGAGCGCTTTCATGCCCCCGGCGAATTCGCTCAAGCCTATGTAATCGCGCACGAAGTCGGTCATCACGTGCAAAACCTGCTCGGCATCTCCGATAAAGTACATGCGGCACAGCAACGTGGCGGCAATCGCGCCGCCGCCAACGCATTATCCGTACGGCTCGAATTGCAGGCCGACTGTTTCGCCGGCGTCTGGGGTCATCGCGCAGACAGCATGAAAAAAATGCTCGAACCGGGTGAGATGGAGCAGGCGCTGACCGCCGCCTCGGCGATTGGCGACGACCGCCTGCAACGTCAAGCGCAAGGACAGGTAGTTCCCGAATCGTTCACGCATGGTTCTTCCGAACAACGCGTTCGCTGGTTCAAACGCGGCATGGACAGTGGCGACATCCGCCAATGCGATACCTTTAGCGCCGCCTCGCTCTAAAGACCATGAAATTCTGCGGCCGCGTCGCCCTTTTTTTTACTGCCATGCTGTTTGCGTTGGCGCAACCGACCGCCGCCATGCAAGAAGCCCCCTTGCCGCGGTCAAGCCACGTTCCAGGCGGCGTGGCACGGATTGTCGTCGCACCGGTTACCGGAGAAAGGAAGGCACCTCCGCAAGCGTGGCTAGGCGATCAACGAGTGCTGGTGATCGAGGAGGGAGGACAGTGGCTTGCCATTGTCGGCTTAGCCCTGGATACCGCTCCCGGGCCGCAGGAATTGCGCGTTCACCATTTAGGCGACACTCGCCGTCTCCCCTTCACGGTCGACACCAAACAGTACCCCGAGCAACGCATTACCCTCAAGGACACCGGCAAGGTACAGCCGTCCGACACCGATCTCGCCCGTATCGCGCTTGAAATAGCGGAAATAAAAAAACTCAAGACCCATTGGCGCGACACCGATGATACCGATACCCGCTTCGCGCTACCCGCCAAGGGACGTCTGTCGGGACGTTTTGGCGTCCGACGTTTCTTTAACGGCGAGGCGCGCTCCCCGCACGCCGGATTCGACATTGCCGCTCCACATGGCTCGGCGGTCACGGCCACCGCGCGGGGGGTGGTCCTTAACGTCGGGGATTACTTCTTCAACGGCAAGACGGTTTTCGTCGATCACGGCAACGGTCTGATCAGCATGTATTGCCACCTTGATCGCATCGACGTGGCGGTCGGCGACACCGTAAACAAAAGCCAGCGACTTGGCCTGGTGGGAATGACCGGCCGCGCCACGGGACCGCACCTGCACTGGAGCGTGATTTTGAACAGCGCGATGGTCGACCCGGCGTTGTTCGTTCCCGCCTCGGCAATGGCGCGCTAGTTCAAAGGCTTACGCCGCACCTTTCCTTGCGCCACACTTCTTGATCGAGAAGCCGCGCGTCACACCTCTGGCGGCATCTTGATGCGCTCGCCAGGACTCTTCGTCAAACCGCCGCGATGAGGACACTCGGAATTAGCGCATTCAGCGTACAAATAAAGTGCATGCTCGCGGATCACGAAACCGCGCTCCCTGGCGATTGTCGTTTGCCGATTTTCGATCTCGGCATCGTAAAACTCCTCGACCCGGCCGCAATCGATGCATACCAGATGGTCATGATGCTGCCCGGCACTCAATTCGAAAACCGCCTTCCCCGACTCGAAATAATGCCGTTCCAAAAGGCCGGCCTGCTCGAACTGCGTCAAAACGCGGTAAACCGTGGCCAATCCAATGTCCAGATTCTCGGCCAGCAATTGACGATAGACATCCTCCGCCGTCAAATGACGAACCTCTGTTTTTTCAAATAGAGCCAGAATTCGGAGTCGCGGCAGCGTGGCTTTCAGCCCCAAGCTATTCAGGTCATCGGAGTTGCTCATCGGAGTCCTTGCGTCGGCTGAAAAATGGATGGTGCAATTTTTCGGTTATGATATACCCTTGAAGACGGCTGCGTGGTAGGTGTGCGAAACGTTGATCGATCCCCTCGCCGATTGACGTGCCGTACAGGCGCTCCCGGCCACCGACTCCCTAGTGCTCCTTAGTGCCTCCTTATGCAACACATGTCATCCTTTCATCGCATCTCCTTGTTTTCCGGATTGAAAATCGTTTTTCAACGGTCCGCCGCGAGCATCCTTGTCCTATGGACGCTCACCGCGTGTTCTTCAGTGCCGCGCATCGTCACCGAATACCGGATCGACGTGCAGCAAGGTAATGTTCTGACCCAGGAAATGGTTTCTCAACTTCGCCCTGGATTGTCGAAAGACCAAGTACGCTTCATTCTCGGCACACCGGTCTTGACGGACATGTTTCACGCCAATCGATGGGACTATGCCTATCGCCTGAAAAAAGGTCGCACTGGCGAAGTGGAGTCGCGTTTGTTTTCGGTATTTTTCGGACCCGACGACAAACTGGCCAGGGTGGCCGGAGATGTCACCCCAGCGGACAGCCACAAACCGCTCGCCGTTTCAGAAAACCGCAATCGGGAAATCGATCTGGGTTCACTGCCTGCTGACGGAAGCGTCACCCTCCCCCCCGACGACGAGCGCGGATTTTTCGGCAAACTGCTGGAAAAAATAGGATTCTGAGATGAAAGGACTGAAAATTGCCATCGCGGGTGCCGGCGGCCGAATGGGCCGCATGCTGGTCGAAGCCACGCTGAAAGACGATGCCGGCGCGACATTGGCGGCGGCGTTCGACCAGGCGGAAACGCCGATGTTGGGCAAGGACGCTGGCGAACCATGCGGCATGGCGTGTGGTGTCGAGATCACCTCCGATTACGACGCGGCCATCGCCAGCGCCGACTGTCTGATCGACTTCACGCGCCCGCATGGCACCTTGCGGCACCTCGATGCCTGTCGCCGCCATGGCAAGGCAATGGTCATCGGCACCACGGGTTTCGATGTCGTCGGTCAACAAACGATCGCCGCCATCGCCCGAGAAATACCGGTCGTTTTCGCACCGAACATGAGTGTCGGCGTCAATGTCGTTTTCAAGCTTCTTGATCTGGCGTCGCGGATCATGTGCGAGGGCTACGATATCGAAATCGTCGAGGCTCACCATCGACACAAGATCGATGCACCATCGGGGACGGCGCTACGCATGGGCGAAGTCGTCGCACAGGCCCTTGGGCGCGACCTCAAGACCTGCGCGATCTATGGTCGGGAAGGCGTTACGGGCGAACGCCAAGCAACGACGATCGGTTTTTCGACGGTGCGCGGAGGCGACATCGTCGGCGATCACAATGTAATGTACTGCGGTCTCGGCGAGCGCGTCGAGATTGGCCACAAGGCAAGCAGTCGGCTGCCCTACGCCTTGGGGAGCCTTCGCGCCGCCCACTTCCTGTCGAGCAAGGAATCCGGTTTGTTCGACATGCAAGACGTCCTTGGCCTGCGTTAAACAGCCCTTCCAGAACGGTAGCTGAATCTTGGCCGTATCGATCCCACTGCTGGCCCGGAAACTCGCCGGCATTCTTGGCAAGGATGCCGAACGCCGTCTCGATCAATCGCTGACGTCGCTTGCCGAACGCGAACCCGAGTTGTCCACCACGGTCACCGGCATTCTCGTGGGAGCCGAACAACTGCTTTCCCATTACGCGCGCCTGCAGGGACTGCAAACCGAATTGTCCGGCGACGCGTTTTCCGATTGGAATCTACTCAACGGCCGTATCGAGTCCGGTCGAGGCTGGAAAGCCCTTCTCGGCTACACCCGTGAAGAACTCGGCGACACGCTCGCCACGTGGCGCGGCCTGGTGCATCCCGACGATCTGAAGTCGCTTGACGCGGCGATCGGCGCGCACGCCCAAGGCAGCACACCACTGTTTCAAGCCACCTGCCGCCTTCGCGACAAGGCGGGAAAATGGCGTTGGCTGTTGCTGAAAGGCAGGATTTCCAACCGAGACCCTGGCGGTCAGCCCTGGCACGTCATCGTGCTGCAGCGAAACATCTCCGAATTCAAGCAAACCGAGGAAATGGCGTTGATGGCCAAGGAATCGGCGGAAGCGGCGAACCGGGCACGCGGGAATTTCCTGGCGAACATGAGTCACGAGATACGAACGCCGATGAATGGCATCATCGGCATGACCGAACTCGCGCTGGACACCCAACTCGATGCCGAACAGAAACACTACTTGAAAACGGTCAAGTCGTCAGCCGAGTCCTTGCTGGCCATCGTTAACGACATTCTCGATTTTTCAAAGATCGAAGCCGGAAAACTTCACTTCGAAGAGGTTCCGTTCAATCTGTCCCACCTGGTCTTCGAAGCAACCCGCACGCAATCCGTCACGGCTCACAACAAAGGATTGGAAGTACTGGTTTCGATCGCGCCGGACGTTCCAAACCGTGTGCTCGGAGACCCGACGCGGCTGCGACAAGTCATCGGCAATTTGCTCGGGAACGCCATCAAATTCACCGCGCATGGCGAAATAACTGTCAGCGTTTCGGCAGAAAAAAGCAACGCCACAACCGCCATCGTCCGTTTCGCCATTCGTGACACCGGCATAGGCATCCCCGCCGAGCGACAAAACATCATCTTCGAAGCGTTTTCACAGGCGGACGATTCGACAACCCGCCGCTTTGGCGGCACGGGTTTGGGGCTTACCATCTGCACGCACCTCGTGCAGATGATGGGCGGTCGCTTGTGGCTGGAAAGCGTCGAAGGCCAAGGGTCCTGTTTCTATTTCACTAGTCGTTTCGGGTTCGAGGCAAGTGCGGCGGAAGGAAAACCGCCCACGCAATATCGGGGACAACGCGCCCTGCTTCTCGCAGCGCATCCATCGCTCGCCGCTCAGATCGCCGCCTTGTTGACCACGCTTGGGATAGAACCATCGATCGTCAAGGACACACCAAAAGCCTTACAAACAATCGAAAAATCGCGATCTGTCGGGTTTCCGTTTGATTATGTCTTCATCGACGCCTTGATTCCCGCGCCAGGCGGAATACAGATGGCGGAATCCTGGCGCCGTGGTGCTTGCCCGGAAAAATTGATCGTTCTCTTGACAACGGAACAGCAACGCGAAGACATGGTGCGGCTACGCGATATCGAAAATGGCACACACCTCGTCAAGCCGATCTCCCCGGACGATCTGCTGGAAGCCCTCAAGCTGCTCTCCGCTCCGGCAACGACACATGATGACGCACTGCTGGCACCCATAGACATCCTCTGCGAGCCGGAAAATACAGGCAGCCAGATCAAGGTCTTGTTGGTTGAAGACAACCCTGTAAACCAGGAACTGGCAAAACGTCTCCTGGACAAACGCGGCTACCACGTCACACTGGCCAACAACGGCGCCGAAGCCATCGAACGCTTCGAGGAGAAGGAGTTCGACCTTATTCTGATGGACATGCAAATGCCGGTAATGGGCGGCATCGAGGCAACCGAAGCGATCCGGGCGCGAGAAATGCGACGCAGCTGGGTGGTTTCGCGTCAATTCAATGCCACGGTAATCATCGCCATGACCGCCAACGCCATGGCGAGTGATCGTGACCGCTGTTTACAAGCCGGAATGAACGATTACATCGCCAAACCGATCAATCCACGCGATCTTTATGCAACCATTGATCGCTGCCTGGACAGGCAAGTTGATAACAATTCCCAGCCGACGGTGTCCGATGTCACGGTGGCGATCACCTCGCTTGATTTGGCGGCCGCCGCTCGCGACCTGGGTGATCAAGACTTACTGCTCGCAATGGCAGGCGTGCTCCTCAGGGAATGGGACGGCCATCTGGAGCAGATCAAAGCGGCGATCGACGCGCACGACGGAGCGAAACTGTCGATCACCGCACATACGGTGAAAAGCCTGCTGGCGATGTTTCGTGCCGAAAAAGCCAGGCGAATGGCCCTTGAACTGGAACAGGCCATCAAACCCGGTCTCGGACAAGCCGACTGGCCGTGCTACAAAGAACTGGCTACTGCTTTGATCAAGGAAATGGCACGAATCAAACCGGAAATCGAGCGCTTTTGGCGCGAAAAGCAGCTTCGGTAACGGCTCGCTACGCGGACTTGTCGCCACCGCACCCGCGCGAGAAAGCTCGCGAGATGCGGGAAGTGGTTAAAAAAGAGGCCCCTGTCCGGTATAATCCGCAGGCTTGCAACGATACGAGCGGGAGGGCTGCACGCCCATCCCGCTTTTGCATATCTGAAGCTCGGACAGCTCACGCAGTCAAATGCGACACCTACAGGAGTCTTTTGTGTCCTTGTTACCCACTCTTCCGCCCGCGATACTCGCATTGGCTGACGGCACGATTTTCCGCGGCCACGCAATCGGCGCCGAAGGCCATACCAACGGCGAGGTTGTGTTCAATACGGCGATGACCGGCTACCAGGAGATCCTGACCGATCCCTCGTATTGCCGACAGATCGTCACCCTTACGTACCCACACATCGGCAATGTGGGCTGCAATGCGGAAGACTTCGAATCGCGCGGCAACCATGCCGCTGGCCTGGTCATACGCGACCTCCCGGTGCGCGCCGAAAACTGGCGGTTGCAAGAAACCCTGCCCGCCTATCTTCAGCAACACGGGATTGTGGCCATCGCCGGCATTGACACGCGCAAGCTAACCCGCATTCTGCGTGAAAAAGGCGCTCAAGCCGGTTGCATCATGGCACGAAATGTCGATGAACAAGCCGCCGTGAACGAAGCGCGCGCCTTCCCGGGTCTTGCCGGCATGGATCTCGCCAAGGTGGTGAGCGCCTCCGCTCCCTACGCATGGGATGGCGGGGCATGGGAACTCGACGGATATCAGGCGCCGGCGGCGGCGAAATTTCATGTCGTGGCCTGCGATTTCGGCGTCAAGCACAATATTCTGCGCCTGCTGGCCGCGCGCGGCTGCCGTGTGACCGTCGTGCCCGCCCAGACCGCCGCCGCGGACATTCTCGCCCTCCAGCCGGATGGCGTGTTTCTGTCGAATGGCCCTGGCGACCCGGAACCTTGCGATTACGCCATATCGGCGATCCGCGACATTCTTGTCACCGGCGTGCCAATCTTCGGCATCTGTTTGGGACACCAGTTACTGGCTCTGGCCTCTGGCGCCAAAACATTGAAAATGAAATTCGGCCACCACGGCGCCAACCATCCGGTCAAGGATCTGCAGACCGGGCAAGTGCTCATCACCAGCCAGAACCACGGCTTCGCGGTGGATGACGGCACCTTGCCGACCAACCTCCAACCCACGCATGTGTCGCTATTCGACGGTTCATTACAGGGAATCGCCCGCACCGACGTGCCCGCATTCTCCTTCCAAGGCCACCCAGAAGCCAGTCCGGGACCGCACGACATCGGCTATCTATTTGATCGTTTCATAAAAATGATGCTAGACAAAAAGGCGCCACATGCCCAAACGAACTGACATCAATCGCATTCTGATCATCGGCGCGGGCCCGATCGTCATCGGTCAAGCCTGCGAATTCGACTATTCCGGCGCGCAAGCCTGCAAAGCGCTGCGCGAAGAGGGGTATCGCGTCATTCTGGTCAACTCCAACCCGGCGACGATCATGACCGACCCGGAAATGGCCGACGTGACCTATATCGAGCCGATCACCTGGCGAGTCCTCGAAAAAATCATCGAAAAGGAACGACCGGACGCGTTGCTGCCGACCATGGGTGGACAAACGGCGCTGAACTGCGCCCTCGATCTGGCTCGCCACGGCGTGTTGGAGCGTTACGGCGTCGAAATGATCGGCGCCACCAAACAGGCGATCGACAAGGCCGAGGATAGAGAGCAGTTCAAGGCGGCGATGACCCGCATCGGACTGGGTTCGGCGCGCTCGGCCGTTGCCCATTCGATGGAAGAAGCCATGCAGGTGCAGGCGATGATCGGCTATCCGGCGATCATCCGTCCGTCGTTCACCATGGGCGGCTCCGGCGGCGGCATTGCCTACAATCAGGAAGAGTTCGTCGAAATCTGCGTCCGCGGCCTGGAAGCCAGCCCAACCAGCGAATTGTTGATCGAGGAATCGCTGATTGGCTGGAAAGAGTTCGAGATGGAGGTCGTCCGCGACAAAAGCGACAACTGCATCATCATCTGCTCGATCGAAAATCTGGATCCGATGGGCGTGCATACCGGCGACTCGATCACCGTCGCGCCGGCCCAGACCTTGACCGACAAGGAATACCAGATCATGCGCGATGCGTCGATCGCGGTCCTGCGCGAAATCGGTGTCGATACCGGCGGCTCGAACGTCCAGTTCGCCATCTGCCCGACCGATGGGCGGATGATCGTCATCGAAATGAATCCGCGCGTTTCGCGCTCGTCGGCGCTGGCCTCGAAGGCAACGGGTTTTCCGATCGCCAAGGTGGCGGCGAAACTGGCTATCGGTTACACACTCGATGAGCTCGCCAACGACATCACCGGCGGCAGAACGCCGGCCTCGTTCGAGCCGTCGATCGATTACGTCGTCACGAAAGTCCCGCGTTTTGCTTTCGAAAAATTCCCCGAAGCCGACTCGCGGCTGACCACTCAGATGAAGTCCGTGGGTGAAGTGATGGCCATCGGACGTACTTTCCAGGAATCGTTGCAAAAGGCCCTGCGCGGCCTGGAAATCGGCGTCGATGGTTTCGACGAACGAAGCGTCGACCGCGAGGAAATCGAAATCGCCCTTAGCGAAGCCCGTCCTGAACGCCTCTGGTACATCGCCGACGCGTTCCGTATCGGCATGACGCTTGAAGTGATTCGACGTTTGACGCTGATCGATCCATGGTTTTTGGCGCAAATCGAGGATCTTTACCAAAAAGCGGAAACGATCCGCGACCGTTCGCTGGAATCGGTGTCTCGCGACGAGCTTTGGCATCTCAAGCGCGCCGGGTTTTCCGACAAACGCCTGGCGACGCTGCTGCGAACCACACAAACCGCCGTGCGACAACGGCGCCACACCTTGCATGTTCGGCCGGTTTATAAACGCGTTGACACCTGCGCTGCGGAGTTTGCCACCGACACCGCCTACATGTACTCGACCTACGAAGAGGAATGCGAGGCCAATCCAAGCAACCGTCGGAAAATCATGGTCCTCGGCGGCGGCCCAAACCGGATCGGCCAGGGCATCGAATTCGATTATTGCTGCGTGCACGCCGCCCTGGCAATGCGAGAAGACGGTTTCGAAACGATCATGGTCAACTGCAACCCTGAAACGGTGTCTACCGACTACGACACCTCCGATCGCTTGTACTTCGAGCCGCTGACGCTGGAAGATGTCCTGGAAATCGTCGCGGTCGAAAAACCTTTCGGTGTGATCGTCCAGTACGGTGGCCAGACACCGCTCAAACTGGCGCGCGACCTAGAGGCGAATGGCGTGCCGATCATCGGCACCAGCCCGGACATGATCGACGCCGCCGAAGACCGCGAGCGTTTCCAAAAACTGCTGCACGATCTTGGCCTCAAACAACCGCCAAATCGCACGGCCCGCACCGAAGCCGAAGCCTTGCGACTGGCGGCGGAAATCGGCTACCCCCTGGTCGTCCGGCCATCGTATGTTCTGGGTGGCCGGGCGATGGAAATCGTCCATGACGCCCGTGACCTCGAACGCTACATGCGTGAGGCCGTCAAGGTCTCCAACGATTCACCGGTACTGCTCGACCGCTTCCTGAACGACGCTTCCGAGGTGGATGTCGATGCGCTCAGCGACGGTGAGGATGTCCTGATCGGCGGGGTGATGGAACATATCGAACAGGCTGGCGTGCACTCGGGCGATTCCGCATGTTCGTTGCCCCCCTATTCGCTGCCCGTTGAATTGCAGGATGAAATGCGTCGGCAAACGCGTTTGATGGCCAAGGGTCTGAACGTGCGCGGTTTGATGAACGTGCAATTCGCCATTCAGAACGGCGTGGTCTTCGTTCTCGAAGTCAACCCGCGCGCCTCGCGAACGGTGCCTTTCGTCTCGAAAGCAACCGGCTTGCCGCTGGCCAAGATCGCCGCCCGCTGCATGGTCGGCAACTCCCTGGCCAAACAGGGTTTGACCAAGGAAGTGATTCCGAATTATTTCTCCGTCAAGGAAGCCGTTTTTCCATTCGCCAAATTCCGTGGCGTGGATACCATTCTCGGTCCGGAAATGAAGTCCACCGGCGAAGTGATGGGCGTTGGCAAAACCTTTTCCGAAGCTTTCGTCAAAAGCCAAATGGCCGCCAGCGTGCGCTTGCCGAGTACCGGGCAGGTATTCATCAGCGTCAAGGAATCGGATAAACCGAAGGCGGTTGCGGTCGCCCGTGATTTGCAGGCGGCCGGCTTCACTCTGCTGGCCACCCGTGGCACGGCAAACGCCATCGCCGCCGCCGGCATCCCCGTCACACCGGTCAACAAAGTCACCGAGGGTCGCCCACACGTGGTCGATATGATCAAGAACAACGAAGTAGTGCTGATCATCAACACCGTTGACGAAAAACGCAAGGCAATCAGTGACTCACGGTCGATTCGCACCTCGGGACTGGCCGCGCGCGTGACCATCTACACCACGATTTGGGGAGCGGAGGCCGCGGCGACAGGCATTAAAAACCGCGGCGAGCTGGTCGTTTATCCGATTCAGACATTACATAACCAACTGAATTAGTCATCCCACACGACCGTCGATATCGCCTTAGGCCAGAATCGACGGCTTTTCGTCCGCGACGAAGGCTATGAACAAAATACCCGTAACCCTCAACGGCGCCGAGAAACTGCGTGCCGAACTGCACCATCTGAAAACCGTCGAACGTCCCCGAGCCATCTCGGCAATAGCCGAAGCGCGCTCGCATGGCGATCTCTCGGAAAACGCCGAGTACGACGCCGCCAAGGAAAGGCAAGGCTTCATCGAAGGGCGCATCAAGGAAGTCGAAAACAAGCTTTCCAACGCACAGATCATCGATCCAAAATTACTCGACGCAGACGGACGATGTGTTTTTGGCGCTACGCTCGATCTTGAAGATCAGGAATCCGGTAATCGTGTGCGCTACCAGATTGTCGGCGAGGATGAAGCCGACATCAAATCCGGCAAAATTTCGATCAACTCGCCAATTGCCCGCGCCCTGATCGGCAAATTCGCCGGCGACATCGCGAAGGTTCAGGCACCTGGCGGCTTGCGCGAATACGAAATAATCGACGTGCGTTACGAATAAGCCGAGTTCCTCGCCGGCATGCAGCGCCTCGCCAACGCCTTGTACGATGTGACCCTGACTCTATGGGTGGGAGGTCTGTGGGCGATCGGCTATCTCGTCGCGCCCACTCTTTTCACGACGCTGGGCAACGACCGACAACTGGCCGGTGCGCTCGCTGGCACGCTTTTCGAGTTGATTGGCTGGATCGGTCTTGGTTGCGCCACCTATTTGCTGCTGTTCCTGCTTGTCCGCTTGGGAAACGCCGCCTTGCGACGCTTGAATTTCTGGCTGTTGTTGCTGATGATGCTGCTCACCGCCGTCGGCTTGTTCGGCATTCAACCGCTCCTCGCCCAACTGAAGGCCGATGCGCTACCACGTGAAGTCATGGAAAGCATGTTGCGCAACCGTTTCATCGCTTGGCACGGCGTGTCGAGCGTTCTGTACCTCATTCAAAGTCTGATCGGTCTATTCCTGGTCACCAGCATATCGCGAGGCGGACGATACTAGGATTCGACACGAAATGGCGAGCAATCGCTGGCCCGCGCCAAAGGCTGACTCAGCGCCTGGAATCGCCTTGGAAACTCCGTTTGCTGCGCAGCGGTTTGGAACGCCGCGGATGCGGACGCGGCGCTTTTTCTTGCGCCTCGACGGACGGACGCCAGATCACCAGCAATTTCCCGATGTGTTGGACTGGCGCGGCCCCCAACTGCTCGCACAGCGCATGGAGAAACTGTTCGCGCATTTCTCGGTCATCGTTGTAGACGCGAATCTTGATCAGTTGGTGGCTGACGAGACTGGTATTGACTTCCTTGACCACGGATTCGGACAAACCATTCTGGCTGATCGACACCACGGGATGCAGTGAATGGGCACGCGCGCGCAAGACACGGCGCTCGTCGGAACTGAGAGTAAGCATGCTGAACCTTTCCTTGAACAGCGCATTCTAGCGAGTTTTTACGATGAATCGAACCCGATCAAGCAATGCGTGGCTGCGCGAGCACGTCAACGACACTTACGTCCAACGCGCCAAGGCCGAAGGCTACCGGTCGCGTGCGTCGTACAAATTGATGGGCATCGACGACAAGGACCACTTGATCCATACCGGAGATGTCGTCGTAGACCTCGGCGCCAGCCCGGGTGGCTGGTCGCAGGTGGTTGCCAAACGGCAACACGGCAAAGGACAGGTCATCGCCGTCGATCTACTGGAAATGGATCCGCTTGCCAGTGTCGACTTTTTGCAAGGCGACTTCCGGGAGCAAATCCTGCTCGATGAGCTGGAAAAACGGCTGGCTGGCAAAAAACTGGGACTTGTATTATCCGACATGTCGCCCAACATCTCGGGAATCGCCCTCTGCGACCAAGCTCGCGTCATGCATTTGGCGGAATTGGCACTTGAATTCGCCTGCAACTGGCTGAAACCGGACGGCGCGTTTCTAGTCAAAGTATTTCAAGGTCACGGTTTTGACGACTTCGTGCAACAGATGCGAACAAAGTTCCGAGCGGTCGCCTCACGCAAACCAGACGCCTCGCGTGACCGCAGTCCGGAAATCTATTTGTTGGGCAAAAACCCGCGCGCTTGATTTCATCGTCAAACTCATGTTTGATTCAGCAAGGGTGAATCAGTTTACAATTCCAGGTTGCCGGACGGGAGACGAGGAGTCAGTCCCCGGGGCCGGAACACTCAAAGAGGTGACGCATTGAATAACATGTTCAAGAATCTGGCGGTTTGGCTGGTCATCGGACTTGTCTTGATGACGGTATTTAATCAGTTCAACACTCGCCAGGTCGCCCAATCGTCAATGGAGTACTCGCAATTCATTGAGGAAGTGGGTAAAGGCACGATCGCCAAAGTGGTCATCGAAGGGCGCGTGCTCAAGGCGACCACCACCGACGGCCGTAAGTTGACCAGCTACGCACCGCCCGATCTGTGGATGGTCTCCGACCTGTTGAAGCACGGCGTCAAGATCGAAGCCAAGCCCGAAGAAGAACAGTCGTTCCTGATGAATATCTTCGTGAGCTGGTTCCCGATGCTGCTGCTGATCGGGGTGTGGATTTTCTTCATGCGTCAAATGCAGGGCGGTGGCCGGGGCGGCGCGTTTTCTTTCGGCAAGAGCAAGGCCCGCCTGCTCGACGAATCGACCAACACCATCACCTTCGCCGATGTCGCCGGCTGCGACGAAGCCAAGGAAGAAGTCTCCGAACTGGTCGATTTTTTGCGCGACCCGTCAAAATTCCAGAAACTTGGCGGCCGGATTCCGAAAGGCGTTTTACTGGTTGGCAACCCCGGTACCGGCAAGACATTGCTGGCCAAGGCTATCGCCGGAGAGGCCAAGGTTCCGTTCTTCTCGATTTCCGGTTCCGATTTTGTCGAGATGTTCGTCGGCGTCGGCGCGGCCCGTGTGCGCGACATGTTCGAAAACGCCAAGAAACACGCGCCTTGCATCGTTTTCATCGACGAACTCGATGCCGTCGGGCGGCAACGAGGCGCCGGTCTTGGCGGCGGCAACGACGAGCGCGAACAAACGCTCAATCAGATGCTGGTCGAAATGGACGGCTTTGAGGGCAGTGTCGGCGTCATCGTCATCGCCGCGACCAACCGCCCCGATGTTCTCGATCCTGCCCTGATGCGTCCGGGTCGCTTTGATCGCCAAGTCGTCGTACCGCTGCCCGATATTCGCGGTCGAGAACAAATTCTCGTCGTTCACATGCGCAAGGTGCCGTTGTCTCCCGACGTCAAGGCGGACATCATCGCCCGTGGGACACCAGGTTTTTCGGGTGCCGATCTGGCCAACCTGGTCAACGAGGCGGCCCTGTTCGCGGCCCGCGGCAACAAGCGCCTGGTCGACATGGATGACTTCGAAAAAGCCAAGGACAAAATCATGATGGGTGCCGAGCGCCGCAGCATGGTGATGAACGAAGATGAGAAACGGAATACGGCCTACCACGAATCGGGGCACGCTGTCGTCGCGAAATTGATGCCAAAATCGGACCCGGTACACAAGGTGACAATCATCCCGCGCGGCCGCGCCCTGGGTGTGACCATGCAACTCCCGGAAGACGATCGCTATGCTTATGATCGCGTCTACTTAATGAGCCGCATCGCCGTTCTGTTCGGTGGCCGCGTCGCCGAAGAACTGTTCATGGACCAAATGACCACCGGCGCATCGAACGATTTCGAAAGAGCGACGCAAATGGCGCGCGATATGGTAACCCGCTACGGGATGTCCGACGCCCTCGGGCCGATGGTCTATGGCGAAAACGACGGTGAGGTATTCCTCGGACGTTCGGTAACCACACACAAGAACCTGTCGGAAGCGACGATGGAAAAAGTCGATGCCGAAATCCGCCGCATCATCGACACCCAATACGCGCTGGCCCGCAAGATTCTCGAGGAAAATCGCGACAAGGTCGAATCCATGGCCCAAGCCTTGCTGGAGCTTGAAACCCTGGACAGCGATCAGATCAACGATATCATGACTGGAAATCCTCCGCGTCCGTCCAAAGCCACGCAAAGCAAGCCGCCCGGCAAGCCCGACAATAACGCACCGGACGCCGCCCCAAGCGCGGCCGCGCCTGCCGCCTGACCTGCTCTGTTCCGCCGAAGGCCGGCGGAGCTTGGGACGAATGCCGTCGGATTTTTCGAAACGCTGACATGTCCCGAAACTTCCGTTGCGGCGACTTTCTGCTTTCGCTGGCCCGCCCCTTGGTGATGGGAATCGTCAATCTGACACCGGATTCATTTTCCGGTGACGGGTTGGCGAACGATGTCTCGATGGCCATCGAGCACGCTCATCGACAGATTGAAGAAGGTGCGGACCTGCTCGATCTCGGCGCGGAATCGTCTCGCCCCGGCGCCACGCCAACCTCGCTGGATGACGAGCTTCGACGTCTGATCCCTGTCCTTGAATCGCTCAAAGGCTGCGGCGTTCCTTTATCGGTCGACACGTACAAACCGGAAGTCATGGTCGCGGCGCTCGACCGCGGCGCATCGATGATCAACGACATTTACGCGCTACGCATGCCGGGCGCGCTTTCGGCGGTGAATTCCAGTCAATGTGGGATCTGTCTGATGCACATGCAAGGACAGCCCTTGTCCATGCAAAGGCAGCCAAGCTACAAAGACGTTGTGAGCGAGGTTCGCTCCTTCCTTGATAGCCGCGTGGCGGAGGCAGTAGCGGCCGGCATCGCCTTGGATCGTTTGCTGCTCGACCCGGGTTTTTGCTTTGGCAAAACGCTCGACCACAATCTAGAACTCTTTCGACACCTGGATCGCTTGTCGACACAAGGCGTGCCGATTCTCGCGGGAATTTCACGGAAATCCATGCTGGGAACGATCGTCAATCGCACGGTTGACCAGCGCCTAGCGGCCAGCCTCGCCGCCGCCGTCCTGGCCGCGCAACGGGGCGCCGCCATCCTGCGCGTACATGACGTCGCGGCAACGCGCGATGCGCTGGCCGTCTGGCAAGCCCTGAAGGTTTGACGAGTTACAAATTCACTCGTTCCCGTGCTGGAGTTGTCAGCACCGTCGCGCCTATCCCGGTAAAATGGCCTGGATAAGAAATTTAGGCTTGCTGGCGACGAAACAGGGAGAAGGAAATCGTGACAAGAAAGTATTTTGGTACCGACGGCGTGCGTGGACGTGTGGGCGAAGTTCCGATCACGCCAGATTTCGTGATGCGCCTTGGACATGCGGCTGGACGGGTACTCGCCGCCCACGATGTTGCGCGCAGTCATGTAAAAGCCGGCGAAAGGCCCGCGGTCCTCATTGGCAAAGATACCCGGATCTCGGGCTACATGATGGAAGCCGCTCTGGAGGCCGGATTCTCGGCCGCCGGCGTCGATGTCTGCCTGGTCGGGCCGATGCCGACGCCAGCCATCGCCTACCTTACCCGTGCCTTGCGATTACAGGCTGGAATCGTCATTTCCGCCTCGCACAACCCTTACTACGATAACGGGATCAAGTTTTTTTCGGCAAACGGCACCAAATTACCGGACGAACTGGAGTCGGAGATTGAAGCCGCACTTGACGAGCCGCTGACTTGCGTCCCTTCCGCCGGTCTCGGAAGGGCGCGGCGCATCAATGACGCCGACGGTCGTTACATCGAATTCTGTAAAAGCACTTTCCCATTCGAACAAGATCTGCGGGGGTTGAAAATCGTCGTAGACTGTGCGAACGGTGCGGCATACCACATCGCGCCTCATGTTTTCCACGAATTGGGCGCCGAGATCTGTACCGTTGGTATGGAACCGAACGGTCTCAACATCAATCAGGATGTCGGTGCAACAGCGCCAGCCGCCCTGCGCGAAGCGGTTCTCGCCCAAGGCGCCGACTTGGGAATTGCTCTCGACGGCGACGGCGACCGAGTGATGATGGTCGACGCGACCGGCAATATTTACGATGGTGATCAGTTGCTGTATGCCATCGTCCGCAGCCGCCTCCGTCAAGGTGCGGTGTCTGGCGTGGTCGGCACCTTGATGACTAACCTGGCCTTCGAACACGCCCTGTCCGAATTGAAAGTTCCGTTCGTCCGCGCCTCGGTGGGGGACCGCTACGTGACGGACATGTTGCGTCAGCAGGGCTGGCTATTTGGCGGAGAAAATTCCGGTCACATTCTTTGCCTGGACAGACACACCACCGGTGACGGCATTGTTTCCGCCCTGCAAGTCCTTTCCGCTCTCCGTGAAGGCGACGACGACCTGCAAACCTTGTTGGGCAGTCTCAAACTCTACCCGCAACGACTGATCAATGTCGCCCTGAGCAAGGGATTTCCGTGGAAGGATAATTACTTGATTGCCGCGACACGAAACGAGGTGGAGAACGACCTGCGCGGCTGCGGTCGCGTGTTGCTACGCGCGTCGGGAACGGAACCGCTGCTGCGAGTCATGGTTGAAGGACAGGATTCAACCACGGTCAATCAAGCCGCGGAGAAGTTGGCGGCCGCCGTCCGCGAAGCCGTTTCGTCGTAATACCGCCCGCATTATCGCGCCATGCGTGCCTGACCATGATAAAAATCAGCGTCAGGCACAGTGTCTTTTACTCGCCCCTCTCACTCACCATCGTCAACCCCATACTCTCGGTCAAGCTTGTCCATATAACGGGCGTACCACCAAATAATTGCCACGTAGACCAGAGGAGAACCCTGAGCGCCCATATAGAATCCGAGAGGAAACCCAAAGACGCTGAATTCAGCCAGTTCGCGCGCGAAATAGCTGACGACGAAAGTAACGACAAACCATATCGCCAATAAAAGCCCTGTTATCTTGAGGTTGCGATACCAGTATTCCCGCTGCTTCCGTTCCAGCCGCATTCCCCACTCCTTCCGTCGCCATCGAGCGCCGCCGCCCATCCGCTCCCAGTATCAAATCGACACCCGCTGGTTCAGCGAACAATCTCCGGGTAACGCACGCTTTCGACGAATTCCTGCGTTTCCTGGCTGGGCGGCTTACCAAAAAGACTGACCACGACGGTGGTCAAAAAACCCGCCGCGACACCCCAGACGCCGGCCGCCGTTGACTGAATCCCCAACCACGGCTCCATGCCGATGCCGTGCAGACCCAACCAGGGGATACCATCGAACTGCACTCGCACCATGTAATAAACGGTCACCGACAAACCGACGACCATGCCGCTCACCGCCCCCGCCGGATTGGCCCGCTTCCAGAAGACCCCCAGAATCAAGGCTGGAAAAAAAGCGGCGCCCGCCAGTGAAAAAGCCCAGGCAACCATGAACAGAATCGACGCCGGTTTTTGTGAAGCGACGGTGGCCGCCAAGACCGCCACCACCAATAGCAAGGCTTTGGAAACCACCAAACGCCACTGCGTTGTCGCCTCGGGACGATAGATTTTGTAATAGACATCGTGCGACAAGGCACTGGCGATGGTCAGCAACAAGCCATCGGCGGTCGACAACGCCGCGGCCAGTGCGCCGGCGGCAACCAAACCCGAAATCACGTAAGGCAAACCAGCAATTTCCGGCGTCGCCAGCAGGATCACGTCGGGATTCAGCGCCAACTCGGAAAGCTGCAGGATACCGTCGCCATTGACATCCTCGATCGAAACCAGGCCAATCTTGCCCCAGGCGGTCACCCAGACAGGCAATTGGGCAATCGAAGAGCCGATCAGGTTTGAATATATTTCGTACTTGGCAAAAGCGGCATAGGCGGGCGCGGTCAAATAAAGCGCCAGGATGAACAGCAAGGACCAAAACACCGAACGACGCGCGTCGCGCACGCTTGGGGTCGTGTAGTAGCGCATCAGCACATGCGGCAGCGCCGCGGTACCAACCATCAAACAAAAGACGAGCGAAAGAAAATTCAGACGCTCGGTATTGCCGACCTCACCGGGTTCGCCTGGGAAGGCCGTTACATGGTGTTCGGGTTCGGCGCCGCGCTGCGCGGCCTGACGCATCAGGCTTTCCCAATAGCCGTGCGCGCCGTCGACGGTTTTGGGCAAATCGGCGCGTTGCCGTTCCAGGGCGACCACGTCGCGCATCTGCGCATTGTTTTTTTTCAAATCCTCGATTCGTAAGGACAAACGCCGATCCTCCTCGGCCAGGGAGTCCGGCAGCGTCAAAATCCGCTCGTAGTACGCATCCGCTCGCTCACGAAACACACGACGCGCGTCGATCTCGCCAGGATCGCGAAAGATTTTGTCTTCCAGAACCCGCACCTTTTGCAACACGTGTCCGTAAGTCAATTGCGGCACCGGGATTCCCGTCACCTTGTAAGACAGGATCGTCACCGGAACCAGATAAGCGACGATCAGAATGGTGTATTGCGCGACCTGCGTCCAGGTCACTGCCCGCATGCCACCAAGGAACGAGCACACCAGAATCCCAGCCAGCCCGACAAAAACGCCGATCTCGAATTGCAGACCGACAAAGCGGCTGGTGATCAGTCCGACGCCATAAATCTGCGCCACCACATAGACAAACGACGCCAAAACGGTGGCGAAGACGCCGACCAGACGCGCCAAATTGCCGCCGTAGCGAGCGGCAAGAAAATCCGGAATGGTGAACTGACCAAAGCGGCGCAAGTAGGGTGCCAACAGCAACGCCACCAAAACGTATCCGCCGGTCCATCCCATTACATAGGCCAGCCCTTGATAACCTGACAGATAAAGCGTTCCCGCCAGCCCCATGAAGGAAGCGGAACTCATCCAGTCCGCGCCGGTGGCCATGCCGTTGAAAATCGCCGGCACCCGCCGGCCTGCCACGTAATACTCGGAAACATTGGCGGTTCGCGCCAGCACGCCGATCGTGGCGTAGAGAAACAGGGTCAGAAACAGGAAGGAATAGCCGATCCAGCGCGGCGGCATCCCGTGTCGTTCAAGAACGGCCAGCGCCAGGATGACGATAAAAAAGGTCACCGTGTAATAGGCATAGTAACGACGCAGCGATACGGCGTAGTCTGCCATCGTCAAGCCGACCGTTCAGCCGTCCTGATGCATGTGGCGCCGCGCCTTCTCCAACTCCAGCAAACTGGCCGGCGTATCAAAGCCTTTCCGCGCCGCTTTCGCGATCGCGATCTGCAACAGCCTGGCGGTATCGTAAGCATCCGACAGGGCGTCGTGACGACGAATGCTTTCGATGGCGAAATGATCGAGCCAGGGGTCCAAGCGGCCGTCCATTTCACTCACCTCGCGAAACAGATCGGACATCACCCAGGCCAAATCAAGCCACGGTTGCGGCAGATCAAGTCGCAAATGTTCCGACAACGCCCGTTCGAGCCTTTTCGCGACAAACACGGCGTGATAAACCACCAACGGTGCCTTGCCCGCGAACCGCAGCAAGGCGATCAGCGCATCGGCCGGCGCCATGGCGGCCGACGGGCGGTCGCTACCAGCTTCCGCTTCCGTCGGCGGCGGGCCATCCGTCGCCAACGTCGCGCGGAAAGCGTCATTGAAATCGATCAGACCATCGGTAACCGCCAGCGCACCGATCGCCAGCAAGCTTTCCGTCCGGGTATCGAGGCCGCCAAGTTCGACATCGACGACCACGTAGCGCGACTGGCGATGCGAGCGACCAAGATCCGGCGGCGGCAATCGCGACCAGTCGGCAAGCAAACGTTGTTGATCGGCATTCAAGCGCGGATCCGGCGCGTCCTGGCCGGAAAACAGTTTCGAAAACCAAGTGCTCATGTTCAGAGTTGGTAATCAAGCCGCAAGCGCGCCTGCAATTTGCGCGCCTGCCGGAACGACTCGATAAGAATGCGCCGTTCGACTTCGTTCAACTCGTCGGGTCTGATCAAGTTGTCGCCGGCGCGCCCTTGCTCCTGCTCGAAGTGCTGATGACGCAAACGCAGGAACTGGATGAAATTGAAAGCGTCCACACTGGCCGAGATTTCTTCCCCAGACATGTTCAACAACGCGCCACCTCGTTTGAGGCGGCTCACGGTATTGGTCGCCTCGACCTGTCTTGCCAGCGCGAACACCCGTGCCGCGTCGGTGAATAGCCGCACGCCGTACTTTTTCAAATCGATGGTTCCCGGATGCTCTGGATCGGCATCGGTCACGAAATCGCGAATCCGGCCAAGTGGCGGCGCGACGCTCAACGCATTCTGGGCCAGCATCCGCAAAAACAGCGGGCTGCTTTGCGTTTGCCGCAGCAAGGCAAGACGCATGCGATGCGCCAGATTGAAGCGACCATAAAGCGGCCGGAAGTCGAAGAAAATCGTCGCGTTGAGCAGCGCTTGCGGTTCCGGCATGCGCACCCACTGCGCGAATCGCTCCTCCCACTCTTCCAGTGTCAGGCAGAGATCCGGGTTGCTGGCCATGATGTTGCCCTTGCACAACGGAAAACCGCATTTATCCAGATCCTCATTGACATCGCGCGCGAACTCAAGAAAGCGTAGTTGCGTCTGTTCGCGATCCATGATGTCGGTGCAGATATAGACGATGCCGTTATCCTGATCGGTGGTGAAGGTTTGCTCGTCGCGCCCCTCGGAACCGAAAGACAACCATGCCCAGTCAATGCCATAGAGATCGTGGCGTTCAAGATTGAGGTCGAGGACCCGGCGGGCCACCGCGTCATTGAGTGTCGAGATGAATTGCGTGATTTCCTGCGCACCCACGCCTTCGCCGAGCATGGTCAACGCCAGTTGTCTGACATCCTCCCGCGCGTGCAACAGCGCCTCGGCGCTGCTCGCTGCATCGATGGCGTGACGAATCTGCCGCAAGCCGGCACCTTGCAGTTTAAAAAGATCGCCTTCGGACACCACCCCCCGCAAGCCTCCGCCTTCATCGACAGCCAGGACGTGCCGTATACCGTGCAACGCCATCGCCAGTGCCGCATCGTGAGCGTTGGCCGCCAGCGGCAACGTCCGTGGAGTGGGCGACATCACCACGGCGATCGGCTGTTCGAGCGAGACCCCCGGCAGAACGATCCGCTTCAAGACATCGGACAAGGTAAAAATACCGACCGGGCGCCGCTCGGAATCCACAACCGCCATCGAACCGATGTGACGATCCGCCATCAACTCGACCACCTGCCGAATCGGCGTTTCCGGCAACACCGAAACCGGCTCGCGCCTAACCACCGTCGACAAGGGGGAATTCATCGTTTTCTGTTCGCCGGCGCGTTGAACAACCTGCTGTTGCAACTGTTGCTGCGATTGACTGAGCAAACCGGCGATATGCTGTGTGCAAAAAAGATTGAAGACCGTGCTTTTTTCGGTCAGCGCAAGGAACGCATCGGCCGGCAGTTCGAAACAGAATACCTCATCGCGCGCCAAGTAGGTATCGAACGACGGTCGCTGAGCCATCAAGGCTTCAATTGAAAAACACTGTCCCGGAATCAGGGTGTGGGAAGCGCGCGAAACGTAGCCAGCCGCGCTGCCCGATCCGACGCGCACCTTGCCGCGATGAAGAATATAGAGAGTACGCGCGACACCCATCTCGCCGGTCAAGATTTGTGCGTTCTGCGGGTAATGCACCAGCCTGACGCTCTCGGCAAGAAAGCGCAGAGCGCCGTCATCCATGCGGTCAAATGGCGAGAATGCGCGCAGGAAGCCAATGCACGCGGAAACCAGCATCTCAGTCGCGGGGTTGCACATCACGGCTCCCATGACACCATAAAGCACCAAAAATAATCCATGCCGATCAACGACACCTCGACGAGGCGGTGACCAAGCAGGTCCTGAAATACCGACAGGATTCTTTTGCCGACATCGAACAAAAACGTCCCGGCGCTGGAGAAAGGTAAATTCTCGAGCGCCGGGACGCGCGTGTCGACGACCCTGACCTACACGGATTCGACGACTCTAGACAGCCCAGGAATCCTTCAACTGATCAAGGATCGCCGGGTTCTCGAGCGTCGACACATCCTGCGCCACGGTTTCTCCCTTGGCCAGGGAACGCAGCAGACGACGCATGATCTTGCCGGAGCGGGTCTTCGGCAAATTGTCGCCAAAACGCAGATCCTTCGGTTTGGCGATCGGGCCGATTTCGCGCCCGACGTGATCCTGAAGTTCCTTGACGATTTTCTTGGCGGCCTCGCCGGTCGGGCGCTGCCCCTTCAGAACCACGAAGGCACAGATCGCCTCGCCGGTCAGGTCGTCCGGACGCCCCACCACGGCGGCCTCCGCCACCAAGGGATGCGACACGAGCGCCGATTCGATTTCCATGGTTCCCATGCGGTGACCGGAAACGTTCAACACGTCGTCGATACGACCGGTAATCGTGAAATATCCCGTCTTCACATCGCGTATCGAACCGTCGCCGGCGAGGTACAGCTTACCGTTGAAGTCGTCCGGGTAGTAGGATTTCTTGAACCGCTCGGGATCGCCCCAGATGTTGCGAATCATCGCCGGCCACGGCTTCTTGACCACCAGCAAACCACCCTTGCCCCAGTCGAGTTCGGTACCGGTCTCGTCGACGACGGCCGCCTGAATACCGGGGAAAGGCAGGGTGCACGAACCCGGAACCAGCGGTGTGGCGCCCGGTAGCGGGGTGATCATGTGACCGCCGGTTTCGGTCTGCCAGAAAGTATCGACGATCGGGCAGCGACCGCCGCCCACGCTGTCGTAGTACCACTGCCACGCCGCCGGGTTGATCGGTTCGCCAACGGTTCCCAGAAGCCGCAGGGACGACAAATCGAACTGGGTCGGCGCCACCGCCGGATTGATGTCGGCCGCCTTGACCAGCGAACGAATGGCCGTCGGCGCGGTGTAGAACACATTGACCTTGTGATCCTGGATCATCTTCCAGAAACGACCGGCATCCGGATAGGTTGGAATGCCTTCGAAGACGATCTCCGTGCCCCCGCAGGCGAGCGGTCCGTAGGTGATGTACGTGTGGCCGGTAACCCAACCGATATCCGCCGTACACCAGAAGAGATCGCTTGGCTTGATGTCGAAGGTCCACTTCATGGTCAGGATGGCGTGCAGGAGATAGCCACCCGTGCAATGCTGCACGCCCTTCGGCTTGCCGGTCGAACCGGAGGTATAAAGCAGGAACAAGGGATGCTCGGCGCCAACCCATTCCGGCTCGCAGACGTCGGATTGACCTTCGACGACGTCATGCCACCAGATATCGCGTCCGGCGACCATCTTGCATTCACCGCCGGTGCGCTGGAAAACGATCACGTCCTTGATCGACTCGCAGCCACCCAGGGCGATCCCCTCGTCGACAGCCGGTTTCAGCGGAATTTTCTTGCCACCGCGACATTGCTCGTCGGCGGTGATCACCGCCACCGCGCCGGCGTCGTTGATCCGGTCGCGCACCGACTGCGCGGAGAAACCGCCGAAAACGACCGAATGGATGGCGCCGATGCGCGCACATGCCTGCATCGCGACGATCCCTTCGACCCCCATCGACATGTAAATGACGACCCGGTCGCCTTTTTTGATGCCACGCGCACGCAGACCGTTAGCAAACTGGCTGACGCGCGACAACAACTGCTTGTAGGTGACGCGCGTGACTTCGCCGTCATCGGCCTCGAAAATGATCGCCACCCGGTCGCCGAGTCCCGCTTCGACGTTGCGGTCGAGGCAGTTATACGAGGCGTTCAGCGTGCCATCGGCGAACCACTTGAAAAACGGCGCATTCGACTCGTCGAGAACCTGTGTGAACGGGGTTTTCCACGACACATGCTCGCGCGCCAGACGCGCCCAGTAACCGCTGTAATCCTTCTCCGCCTCGGCACAAAGCGCTCTGTAAGCGTCCATGCCGGAAATCGTCGCCTGCTTGACGAATTCGGCTGACGGCTCAAAAAAAGTAACGGCCTCGTTCTGTGACATGTCCCATCTCCTGTGCAGTAGTGGTGGAGGATTCGAAAAGTCGGTAACACAAATCTTTATGAAAGAACCGATGATTGGTCTTGACGCCTCGTCGCTATCGAGCGGGGAGCAACTGTCGTGCTGCCCGGGCCACGCCAATCCGGCAGGATTAAACGCCGTGAATCTTACACCCCACTTACGGCACACCCGGACCGCGCGGCGGAAAGTGCTCATTCTTTGGTGCTAGAATCCCTTGTCCAAACCTCGCCACTCTGACCTTACAAACATGACCGTCCCTCCTTCCACGACAAACAGACTTGAAATGTTCATTTTCTGGAGCCGCTGGCTGCAAGCGCCTCTTTATCTCGGCCTGATCGTTGCGCAGAGCGCTTATGTGTATCTGTTCATGATTGAGTTGTGGCACCTGATCCATAACCTTTTTCTCAGCAGCACGCGGATATCCGAGACAGAGGTAATGCTGATCGTCCTTGGTCTGATCGATGTGGTGATGATCGCCAACCTGCTGATCATGGTCATTATCGGCGGCTACGAAACATTCGTCTCCCGACTCGGCCTGGAAGGTCACCCTGATCAACCGGAGTGGCTTTCGCACGTCAATGCCAGCGTACTCAAGATCAAACTATCGACCGCGATCGTCGGCATCTCATCGATCGATCTCTTAAAGACGTTCATCAATGCGAAAAACATGGATGAACACACAATAAAGTGGCAGGTCACCATCCATGCGATTTTTCTTTTCTCGGCGCTGGCGATGGCCTGGGTCGACCGCATCATGACCCAGACAATCACCTTGGGAAAATCCCAACACACGGCCCACCGCTGAACAGATCAGATACCCGCGACGGGGGATCCGTCGCCATCCACCACAGAGAGCCTGAAATGACGACTATCAAGCAGGAAGACTTCATCCAGAGCGTCGCCGACGCCTTCCAGTACATCAGCTATTTCCATCCGCTCGATTACATCAAGGCCCTGGGCGCCGCCTACGAGCGCGAGCAAAGCGCCGCCGCCAAGGATGCCATTGCACAGATTCTGACCAACAGCCGAATGTGCGCCGAAGGCCATCGGCCGATCTGCCAGGATACCGGCATCGCGGTCATCTTCCTCAAGGTCGGCATGGATGTGCACTGGGACGCCACGCTATCGGTCCAGGAAATGTGCGACGAAGGCGTTCGCCGGGCCTACGACAATCCCGACAACAAGCTGCGCGCCTCGGTACTGCTGGACCCTGCCGGCGCGCGCAAGAACTCGCGCGACAACACCCCGGCCGTGGTGCATTACGAAATCGTTCCCGGCCACCACGTCGAGGTGATCTGCGCGGCCAAGGGTGGTGGCTCGGAAAACAAATCCAAGTTCTACGCCCTCAACCCCTCCGACTCGATCGTCGATTGGGTCCTGAAAACCGTTCCCACCATGGGCGCCGGCTGGTGTCCGCCGGGAATCCTCGGCATCGGCATCGGCGGCACGCCGGAAAAAGCGATGCTGCTGGCAAAGGAGTCGTTGATGGCGCCAGTGGACATCCACGAACTGATTGCCCGTGGCGCGAGCAATCGCGTCGAGGAACTGCGCCTCGAACTCTACGAGAAGGTCAACGCCCTGGGCATCGGCGCACAAGGGCTGGGCGGCCTGACGACGGTGCTCGACGTCAAGATTCTCGACTACCCGACACACGCCGCCAGTCTGCCGGTGGCGATGATCCCGAACTGCGCGGCGACGCGCCACGTTCACTTCCATCTCGACGGCAGCGGGCCGGCGCTCCTGACACCGCCCGATCTCGACCAGTGGCCGAAAGTAAACTGGACGCCGAACACCGAAACATCCACTCGCGTCGATCTCGATACCCTGACCCCCGCCGAAGTCGCCGCCTGGAAGCCCGGCCAGACCCTGCTGCTCAACGGCAAGATGCTGACCGGCCGCGACGCCGCGCACAAGCGCATCCAGGACATGCTGGCCAAGGGCGAGCCGTTGCCGGTCGACTTCACCAACCGGGTGATCTACTACGTCGGCCCGGTTGACCCGGTGCGCGACGAAGCCGTCGGTCCGGCGGGCCCCACCACCGCCACGCGCATGGACAAATTCACCGAAACGATGCTCGCCAAAACCGGCTTGATTTCGATGGTCGGCAAGGCCGAACGCGGCCCGGCGGCGATCGAGGCGATCCGCAAGCACCAGTCGGCGTATCTGATGGCCGTGGGCGGCGCCGCCTATCTGGTCGCCAAGGCGATCAAGACCGCCACGGTGGTCGGTTTCGCCGATCTGGGCATGGAAGCGATCTACGAATTCACCGTCAAGGACATGCCGGTGACAGTGGCCGTCGATTCGACAGGCACCTCGGTGCACAACACCGGCCCGCGCGAATGGCAAGCCAAAATCGGCAAGATTCCCGTCACTGTCGCCTAAAATCAAACCGTGGTGATGTGCAAGCCGGCCATCGGCCGGCTTTGCCCTTTCTGGAGACCCATGGTGCCAAGCGCAAGCACCGTTTCACGCAAATGAACACCCACCCGCACTTGCCGCCGACGATCGGCGTCTTCGACAGCGGCCTCGGCGGACTCTCGGTCTTGGCGGCCATTGCCCGCGCGCTGCCGCGTGCCGATCTGGCGTATCTCGCCGACACGGCGCACGTGCCTTATGGCGACAAGGACGACGCGTACATCCGCAACCGGGTGTTGCGGATCGGCACGCATCTGGTTGAACGGGGCTGCCAACTCATCGTCGTCGCGTGCAACACCGCCACCGCCGCCGCCGCCGCGGCTTTTCGCGACACCTTTCCCGGAATTCCCGTGGTCGGCGTCGAGCCGGGCGTCAAACCGGCCGCCGCCGCCTCGCGCAGTGGCCGGATTGCCGTCCTGGCCACACCGTCGACCGCGCGCAGCCGGCGCTTGGCGAAATTGATCGAGCAACACGCGGGAACGATCCATGTCGAGGTCGAAGCCTGCCCCGGCTGGGCGACGCGCGTCGAAAGCCTGCGTCTCGACGACCCCGATTTCGTCGAAGAAGCCAGCCGGCACCTGGCGCCGTTGCTGGCCGCCGGCGCCGACCAGATCGTTCTGGGATGTACGCACTACGCCTTTCTCGCACCGGTTTTGCAAGCCATCGTCGGCGATCGGGCGGTGCTGGTCGATGTCGCGGAAGCCGTCGCCCGCCAGTGCGTTCGCCTGGCCGGAACGGCGGCATTGGGCCAGGGCCGGCTAAATCTGCTGGCCACCGCGCACCCGGAACGCCTCCAGGCCGCCCTCCCCGCCCTGGGTCTGACGTGGTTGACCGGCCGCCAGACAGGCCCCGCGCAACTGGTGACCGCCTGAACGACTCGACGGGAGGCGCGGCGTGTCCGCGCCAATGCGCTCCGTCTTCGCCAAGCGCCTCTCGCGATGCGAAGCCGGCCGTCGGCACCGAAAAGTCCCGGCAACGCTTAGAATGCTCCGTTCCAGAATCGTCTCCGCCAATCGCCATGCCCAATCCCACCGTCCCGCAAGTCGCCGTCGTCGGAGGTGGCCCCGCCGGGCTGATGGCCGCCGAAATGCTCGGCCTCGCGGGCATGCGGGTCGATGTTTACGACGCCATGCCGTCTCCCGGTCGCAAACTGTTGCGGGCCGGCATCGGTGGTTTGAACATTACTCACAGCGAAGCTTACGACGCCTTTTGCCGCCGCTATGGCGAACGGCCGCCGCAACTGCAGGCGGCGCTCGACGCGTTGCCGCCCGACGCCCTGCGCGCCTGGGTACACGGACTGGGCGTCGACACCTTCGTCGGCAGCTCGGGCCGGGTGTTTCCTCGACAAATGAAAGCCGCGCCCTTGTTGCGGGCGTGGCTGCACCGGCTGCGTGGTCTTGGCGTGCGCGTGCACACACGCCATCGCTGGCGTGGTTGGCAAGCGGACGGCGCCTTGCGAATGACTGGCCCGGACGGCGACATCACGCCAAAACCGCAGGCAACGGTGCTGGCACTCGGCGGCGCCAGTTGGCCGCAACTGGGGTCGGACGGCGCCTGGGCGCCGCTGTTGCGGGAGCGAGGCGTGCGTATCGTCCCGCTGCAAAGCGCCAATTGCGGTTTCGAGGTGAACTGGAGCGCTTATCTTCGCGAGCGATTCGCCGGCGCGCCGCTCAAATCGGTCGCATTGACATTTACCGACCTGCACGGCCAGACGATCCGCCGTCAGGGCGAGATGACGATCAGCGCGCATGGCGTGGAAGGCGGCCTGATCTACGCCGTCTCGCACGCCTTGCGCGAGCAGTTGCACGCGCAAGGCCGCGCGACGTTCACCCTCGACCTGACGCCCGGTCGGGAGGCGTCGCGCGTGCGGGCGGAGGTGAGCCACCCGCGCGGATCGCGCTCGCTGGCCAGCCATCTGCACAGCCGCGTCGGCCTCTCCGGCGTGAAGGTGGCCTTGCTGCACGAAACACTCGGCAAGGAAGGCGTCGCCGACGCCGCCATCCTCGCGGCAACGATCAAGGCCTTGCCGATCACCGTGCGCGCCTGCCGTCCGCTCGCCGAAGCCATCAGCACCGCCGGCGGCGTATCCTTCGCCGATCTTGATCGAAATCTCATGCTCAAGGCCATGCCCGGGGTTTTCGTCGCCGGCGAGATGCTGGACTGGGAAGCGCCCACCGGCGGCTACCTGCTCACCGCCTGCTTCGCCACCGGTCGCCACGCCGGACTTGGCGCGCGCGAATGGCTGCACCACCGTTTTCTTCTCTCTTCCACCGAAAGCAAGCCGCCGACATGACTACACCGCAACGCGCCACGGTACACGAATACGCCGCCTGGATTCTGGCGGCGCTGGCGACGATCGTCGTCCTGCAAGTCAAATTGCTGCCGGCATTGATCGCCGGTCTGCTGGTTCACCAACTGGTGCATACCCTCGCGCCTTTTTTCGCTGGCCGGCTACCCGGCATGCGCGCCCGGGAACTGGCCGTCGGCCTGGTGGTATTGATCGTCGTCGGCGCCATCACCGCCATCTGTCTGGGCGTCACCGCCTTCATGCAGAGCGAGGGCGGCAGCTTCGCGGCCTTGCTGGCCAAAATGGCCGAGATCATCGACAGCACGCGCTCGACGCTCCCCGGCTGGGCGGCCGATTTCGTGCCCCAGGACAACGACGCCATTCGCGAACGCGCCAGCGGCTGGCTGCGCGAACATTCGGCTGAATTGCAACTTATCGGCAAGGAAACCGGGCATACCTTCGCGCACATCCTGATCGGGATGGTCATCGGCGGCATGGCCTCGCTGCACGACGCCAGCCGGACCGAGAACGTGGGGCCGCTCGGTGGCGCCCTGGCGGAAAGAATCCTGCGCCTTGCTCACGCCTTCCGCCGCGTGGTCTTCGCTCAAGTGCGCATTTCGGCGCTGAACACCGTTTTCACCACGCTTTATCTGGCGGTCGTGCTGCCGCTGCTCGGTATCCATCTGCCGCTGACCAAGACCATGATCGTGGTCACCTTTGTTGCCGGCCTGCTGCCGGTGATCGGCAACCTGATTTCCAACACCGTGATTTTCGTCGTCAGCCTCGCCCATTCGCCCGGCGTGGCCGTTGCCTCGCTGTTTTATCTGGTGATCATTCACAAGCTCGAATACTTCCTGAACGCACGCATCGTCGGCAGCGAGATCAAGGCGCGCCCCTGGGAGATTTTGTCGGCGATGCTGCTGATGGAAAGCACCTTCGGCCTCGCGGGCCTGATCGCCGCGCCGATCTGCTACGCGTGGCTGAAAGACGAGTTGAGCAGCCGGGGGCAAGTCTGAAAGCGGAACGGGGCGACAAGAGCACGGTAACCGACCGGCGCCACGCCGTCGCTCCCGCCGAATGGAAAGAACCGGCAAACATCAAGAACGTCCACTTTCCGGAAATCGTCGAATGAGACTCCACCAGCTACCCCAAGGCGCCCGCTTTGAATACCAAGGCAAAATTTTCACCAAGATCGGCCCGCTCACCGCCACCTCCGCAGAGGGCAGCCTGCAACTGATTCCACGCCATGCCGAATTGCGGCCACTGGACGCCATGCCGCCCCAAGTCGCCGCCGACGCGGAAAAATCGGTCCAGGTGGCAAGCGTCCGCGCCGCCTTCGACCTTTTTTGTCAGCGCTGCGCGCCGCTGGTTGGCGACGCCGGTCAGGGCGAATTTTCCGCGGCGCGAGAAAATTTTCTGGCGAGCCTGCAATGAATCATGAATCCTCCGCGGCTGTCGACGCCGATGCCCGCCGGTTAGCGGCGCGATGGCGGTACCGCAAAACACCTCGCCACAAGGAACCTTTACTCCCGAACACTGTCGAAGGGCGCGGCGCGAGGTAGGTGGGACACGGGAAACGCCAAGATATTCAAAGCTGATCGGAACGCACTAATGGTGGCATACTTGTCGCATGTTTTTTCCCCACGCCTCGCGGTCACAGCCCGCCCACGACATCGCCCTCGTTTCCGGGAAACGGATCGCCGCTTGCCTCGCCGGTCGCGCGGCGTTGACTGAGGAGAAATGAATGGGCGCGCGAAGCAGAGTGGATCGACGACAGCGCGAACTCGGACCGCCGCCCGGCCACGCGGAGCGCCGCTGCGGCCAGGACCGCCGCAGGTTGCATGTCACCGATGAAACGCTCGCCGAAGTGGCCGCGCAACTGGCCAGCCGGGCCGGTCAAGACGGCATCGAGGGCGATGGCTCGGGCTGGGACAAGCTGATCATCCCGGTCAAATAAAACCGGGCGAACAGACGTCATCGCGCGGACGCACCGGATGGCGGGCCGTGCCGCTCATCATTTCGGCGAAGCGTCCGGCAGCGGCAAATCGCCGCGCCGATCGAACGGCACGTTGCCGATGCCGGCGAGCCGCAGGCGGCCAAAAAGACGATAGTCGATGCGCTCGCGGCCGGATTTCTGGAGTTCGCGCCATTGCTTCAAGGCGTTGGCCAGCTTGCTGGTCGCCTGCACCTCTATCACCGCCTCGCCGAACCGCGGCACCGTCACCGCCTTGTCCGACAGTCCCTTGACGAAGGCTTGACCGTTGACTTCGATCTCGAAAACCAGGCCGTCGATCGGCAACTCGACCTCGTTCGGGTTCTGAACCCGCAATTTGAGGGCGAAGCGTTGCTCGAACAGCCCGAGGTGCGCCAGTTGCAGACCGGCGACGCTGAGCTCCGGTTTTTGGGTCAGTCCAGACAGTCCGGCGCAGCCGCCGAGAAGGAGCAGCATGCAAAGCAGGAGCGTTTTTTTCATGGCACGGCGTTCCTCAGCGATTCCAGCACACCCAGCAGCACGGCGGTGTCGCGGCGACCCCAGCCCTTTTCCATCAAGGCGTTGAGCTGTTGCCCGACCTGCGCGGCGACCGGGAAGGGCAGACCCAGGCGGTGTGCCTCGTCGATCACGACCCGGAAATCCTTGTGATGCAGGCGTGCCTCGACGCCGGCGGCAAAATCGCGGCGGACCATGCGGTCGCCCATCACCTCGAGCACCCGGCTGGCCGCCGAGCCGCCACCGAGCGCCTGCCGCACCTTCCCGGGGTCCACGCCGGCGGCGGCGGCGAGATGCAGCGCCTCGGCAAGCGCCTGAATGGCGGCGACCATCACCATCTGGTTGCAGACCTTGGCCACCTGGCCGGCGCCGGTGTCGCCGACATGGACGATGGTCTTGCCGAGCCGTTCGAGCAGCGGCCGCACCCTTTCGAGCACCGCCGCCTTGCCGCCGACCATGATCGCCAGCGTCGCCGCCCTGGCGCCCTGCTCGCCGCCGGACACCGGCGCATCGAGCATCTCGACGCCGCCGAGGGCCAGCCGTTGCGCCAGCGCGCGGGCCGTTCCCGGGGCAATGGTGCTCATGTCCACCAGAACCCCGCCGGGAGCGAAGCCGGCCCGCAAACCGTCGGGCGCCAGCACCACCTGTTCGACGTCGGCATCGGCGGTGAGCACGGTGAACACCACCTCCGACCGCCGCGCCACCGCCGCCGCCGTGGCGCACGGAATCGCGCCGGCGGCCTGCAAATCCCCGCACACCGCCGGCCGCCGCGCCCACACCGCCAGCGAATGACCGGCGCGGATCAGGTGCAGGGCCATCGGCCGCCCCATGGCGCCCAGGCCGATGAATCCGACGCGCATCAGGCGTCGCCGCCCGTGGATAACCGTTCGAGCAGCTTGAGAATGGCGATCGAATCCTCCTCGCCCAGACCCGAGCCGACCATCGCGTTGTACATCTGCGCCGTCGCCGCCGACACCGGCAGGCACAGTCCCAATTCATGCGCGCTCTGCATGACGATGTTCATGTCTTTCTGATGCATCCACGACTTGAAGCCGGGTTTGAAATTGCGGTCGAGCATCCGCTGGCCATGATTTTCGAGAATTTTCGAATAGGCGAAGCCGCCGAGCAGCGCCTCGCGCACCTTGGCCGGATCGACGCCGCTCCTGGCCGCGAAGTTGAGCGCCTCGGCCACGGTGAGCACGCCGACGCCGGTCACGATCTGGTTGGCGGCCTTGGCCACCTGCCCGGCGCCCGAATCGCCGACATGGACGATGTTCTTGCCCATGCAGGCGAACGCGGGCCGCGCGACGGCGAAGGCGGCGGCGCTGCCGCCAACCATGATCGACAAGCTGCCGGCGATCGCGCCGACCTCGCCGCCGGAAACCGGCGCGTCGAGAAAATCGACGCCGCCGGCGGCGAGACGCACGGCGATCTCGCGCGCGGCCGACGGGCGAATGGTGCTCATGTCGACCGCCACCAGGCCACGGGCCGCGCCGTGCGCCACCCCCTGCTCGCCGAGCATCACCTGTTCGACATCCGGCGCGTCGGCGACCATCGAAATCACCAGATCGGCGCCGGCGGCGGCATCGGCCGGACTGGTCGCGCCCCCGGCGCCGGCGTCGAGCAACGGCTGCATGGACACGGCTCGCCGCGCCCAGACCGTCACCCGATGCCCACCCCGCAACAGATTCAGCGCCATTGGGCGCCCCATGATCCCCAGACCGATGAAGCCGATTTTCATTGCCGCTCCTTTCGTGATCGCCGCGCCACCCACACCGTCAAACCCGCCAAGCGCGGCAGTTTAGCAAGAAGGCCGGCGTCCATGGCCGGCGACGGCGGACGGTTTGGCACGCTCAGCCCAGCACGGTCACCACCACGCGCCGCCGATGCGCCATCGTCCGATGTTCCCAGAGATAGAGGCCCTGCCAGGTGCCGAGCCGCATCCGGCCATCGGCGACCGGAACGGTCAGCGTGGCGCCGGCGAGAATAGCGCGCCCGTGCGCGGCCATGTCGTCGTCGCCCTCCTCGTCGTGACGATACGCCGGATCGCCGTCGGGCGCCCAGCGGGCGGCCAGCGTTTCCAGATCGCGGCGCACCGCCGGATCGGCGTTCTCGGTGAGCACCACCGAGCAACTGGAATGACGCACGAAGACATTGACCACCCCGACGCCGATGCCGGCGTCGCGGACGATGCCGGCCACGTCGGCGGTGATCTCGACGGTGCCGCGCGCGCGGGTGTGAACGTCGAATTCCCGTTGAACGACCATCTCGTGCCCTCCGATCAGAACGACGAACCCGGCGTTGCCAGGAAAGCGATTTCCGCCGCGCTCGACTCGCGACCGAGAATCGCGTTGCGGTGCGGATAACGCCCGAAGCGGGCGATGATCGCCTGATGCCGCCGCTCGAATTCGAGATTGTTTTCCATGCCCGGCGCCGAGAACAAGGCGAGCGCCTGTTCGTGGATCAGCGCGGACTCGCTGTGCATGTAAGGCAAGTAAAGAAAAGCGCGGCGCGCCGGCGCGAGGTCGCGGTCCAGCCCGAGGGCCACCGCTTCCTGGGCCAGCACCAGCGCCATGCCGTCGCCGGCAAAGGATTGCGGGCGGTCGCGAAAGATATTGCGCGAGAACTGGTCGAGAACGAGGATTTCCGCCAGACGGCCGGCGGCGCCGGTGCGCCAGGCGTGCAACTCGCCGCGCATCGCGGCGGCGTGCAGGGCACCGAAGCGGCGCTCGATCAGGCGGTCGAAATCCGCCGATTTCGCCCACCATCGCGCCGGGGGGGTTTCCTCGAACCAGAACTGCAAGACATCGGCATCGGTCATTTTTTTCATCCAGTTGGTTTAACGATCGTCACTATCGAAAGCCCGTGACCGCTGCCGTTTGACGGCACCGCGCTTGACCTTGCTGTCAACCCGCCGCGCGCGGGCGGCGCGACTGGGCTTGGTCGCGCGCCGTGGCGTTGGCGTCAGCGCGGCCTGGGCGATCAACTCGCGCAACCGCGCCAGCGCGTCGAGGCGATTGCGCGGCAGGCTGCGATGCGCCCGCGCCTTGATGACGATGACGCCGTCGCCGCCGATCCGCCGGTCGGACAGTTGCCGCAAGCGGCTTTTGACCTCGTCGGGCAGCGACGAAGACGCAATGTCAAAGCGCAGATGCACGGCATTGGCCACCTTGTTCACGTTCTGCCCGCCCGCGCCTTGCGCGCGAATGGCAATGAACTCGACCTCGTCTTCGCGCGGTTCGACGGTTGCGGGCGACGCGCTCATGGCAACGGCGGCGCGTGGTCCGCCAACGGCGCGGCGACACCGGCCCTGGAGGCGTTGAAATTCCCGGAAATCCGCTCACACCAGGCAACGTCGATTCCCTTGGCGCCTCCGCGGTTCATATTTTTTTATTCATCCGATGGTCCAGTATCGCCAAACCGCACAAGCCGGGACGACAAGCGCTCCACCGCCACGCCCCGCCAGGCGCGGGGCAATCGCATGACCGCCAATGTCGCGTCCGGTCGAAAATCCAGGGAAAACTCACGACCCGAACACCACGCGAAAGCCTGAGCCGCCATTGCGGTTGGCGGGGAGGCCCCGGTGGCGAATCGCGCCGCGCGGGCGGTCCGCGTCGTTGTTCCGCCCCATTCGCCAATGTGAATGATGTACCGGTGTTTGGCAAGCATGCCGGGGCGCCTGCCAAATCGGCGATTCCAGGCCAAATATTCCAGGTCAAAAAAACGGGGGAGTTACCGCTTGCCGGCCGACGCCGCCCGGCGAATTCGGGCCATGCGCCAGCATCGGCGCGCGGGAAATGGCCGAGGCGGGTGTATTGACGCGGTCTTCGGCGATTGACCGGATGCATTCCCGCGCCGGCCATGCCGCCCATGACTTGGCGGTGAAGCGGCATTTCACCTTGAATCTCGTCCGCCTCGACCTTGTGAAACGTCGGGAATGCATCAAGATCCGCCGACTCTTCACCACGACATCGGACAAACATCGCGCGGAATCGCCCGGTCTTTCACAAGAACGAGATTGGTGCGATTGCCGTGGCCAACGGCGCCAAAAACATACGCCACACATGCCACCCACGCCACCTACAATACCGGCTTTACCGGCGGGAAACGAAAGATGGAAAGCCTTGCGGCGGTCGTGATCGGCGCCGGCGTGGTCGGTCTGGCGTGCGCCCGGGCGCTGGCGCGGCGTGGAATCGAAACCCTGATTCTCGAACGGCACGGCGTTTTCGGCAGTGAAATCAGCGCGCGCAATAGCGAAGTCATCCACGCTGGCCTTTACCATGCCCATGGTTCGCTGAAAGCGCGCCTCTGCGTCGCCGGGCGACGGCAACTCTACGCCTTCTGCGCCACGCACGGCGTCGCGCATCGCCGTTGCGGCAAACTGATCGTCGCCACCGCCAGCGGCCAGGTGGAGAAACTGCAAGCCTTGCTGGCACAGGGCATCGCCAATGGCGTCGACGATCTTCGCCTGCTGAGCGCCGCCGACGCCCATGCGCTGGAACCGGCACTGGCCTGCGTGGCCGCCGTGCACTCGCCGTCGACCGGCATCGTCGATAGCCGGGCGCTGATGCTGGCCCTGCTGGGCGATGCCGAGCGCGACGGCGCGGTGCTGGCCTTGCGCAGCCCGCTGGCCGGCGGCACCGTCGGTAACGACGGCATGCGGCTCGAAACCGGCGGCGGCGACCGCCTGCGTTTCAAGGCCGCCAGGGTGGTCAATGCCGCCGGCTTGTCGGCACCGGCGGTCGCCGCGTCACTGGCCGGTTTTCCAGCGTCGGCGTTGCCGAGAAGTTTTCGCGCCAAGGGAAGTTATTTCGCGCTCGCCGGTCGCGCGCCGTTCTCGCGCCTGATCTATCCGCTGCCGGAAGACGGCGGACTGGGCGTGCATCTGACGCTCGATCTCGGCGGTCAGGCGCGCTTCGGGCCGGATGTCGAGTGGCTGCCCGAGTGGCTACCCAATAGGCCGGCGGATTCCGTGAATTCGCCAGCCGACGACCTCGACTACCGGGTGGACCCGGCGCGCGGCGACGGTTTTTACGCGGAAATCCGCCGCTACTGGCCAGACCTGCCCGACGGCGCCCTGGTTCCCGCCTACGCCGGCATCCGTCCCAAGATCGCTGGCCGCGCGGCGCCAGCCGCCGATTTCCTGATTCAGGGACCGGCGCAGCATGGCGTTCCCGGCCTGATCAACCTGTTCGGCATCGAATCGCCGGGACTGACCGCCAGCCTGGCAATCGCCGACCATGTCGCCGACGAACTGCAAGGCGTCTGAACCGCTACGGGCGGTGCTCGACACCAACGTGGTGCTCGATCTGCTGCATTTTGCCGATCCACGCACGCGAACGCTGCAAGCGGCCATTCGGCACGGCGTCCTGCGTTGTTTCAGCGACCAGGCTTGTCTCGCCGAGTTGACGCGCGTGCTGGCCTATCCGCGCTTCGCTCTCGCCGCGCCGGCCCGCGAGGCGCTTCTGGGCCGCTATCTGCGCATGGTCACGCCGGTTACCGTGATCGCGAGCGACGCCGATCGGCCGCTACCGCGCTGCCGCGACGCCGACGATCAGAAATTTCTGGTGCTCGCCGCCCGCTGCCGCGCCGACTTGCTGCTTACCGCCGACCGTTCGCTGCTGACGCTCGCGCGCCATCGCCTGCGCCCGTGCGCGATCCTGAGCAGCGAAGCCGCCGCGGCACGGCTGGCCCCCTTCGTCGCCTTCGACGACACGACATCTCCTGATGGCGGGTCAGAACTGGTATGCTGACTCCACGTCAACGGCGGTCGAGCGACCCCAGTCATGGAGGTGTTCCGCGTATCGGTTGACTGGCGCGCCCTGGCGGCGGTCGCTTCGGAGGAACGCTGGCAGCATGAAAACCACTGCCTTTGGGCAATGCTCGCTTAAAACAAGAATCACGTTGTTTACGCTGACCATTTTCCTGATCGGCATCTGGTCGCTGGCTTACTATGTCAGCCATTTGCTGCGCGACGACATGGTGCAAGTCCTGGGCGAACAGCAATTGTCGTCGGTCACCATCCTGGCCAATGAAATCGACCGCGACTTGACCGGGCGGATGCAGGTACTGACCAAGGTCGCCAGCGCCGTCGACGCGACCCTGTTGAAAGACGCCACGGCCTTGCGCGCCTTCCTGAACGACCGTCTTGTGGTGCCTGGCGTTTTCGACGACGATGTCGCCGTCGTTCGCCCGGACGGCACGCGCTTGGCCGACCTGCCACCGTCGTCGGCGACATCTGGCCCGACGGTCAATCGCGACACCCTCGACGCGGCGCTCAAAGCCGAACGGACGATTGTCGGCCCACCACACTGGAAACCGCGTGCGCCATTGCCAGCGATCAGCATTCTGGCGCCCATCCGCGATCCACACGGTCGAATCGTCGGCGTCCTGAGCGGAGATATCGATCTCGGCCAAAAAAATTCCTTGGGTCACCTTCTACACAGTCGCCACGGCAAAACCGGCTACCACGCCCTGATCGCCATCAAGTGCGGGAAAATCATCCTTGCCACCGACCGACCGCAAACCACGGAAGCGCCGCCGTCGGCTGGAAACGACTCCTTGCTCGATCGTTTTCTGGAAAACACCGAAAGGTCCGCCGTGCTGGTCGATGGGCGGGGTATCGAAATCCTAGCCTCCAGCAAGCGAATCCCCTCGGCCGACTGGCTGATGGTGGCGGCGGTCCCCACCGAGGAAGCCTATGCGCCGGTCCGGGCAACGCAGCAGCGGATGCTGGTGGCCACCCTCCTGCTGACGATGTTGACCACCAGCTCGACCTGGTGGTGGCTGCGGCGGGAGATGGCGCCGCTGCTGGTGGCGGCGAAAACCTTGCGAGATCTGGAAGGCGCCCCGTTGCAAGCCTTGCCGATTTCCCGGCCGGACGAAATCGGCCAGTTGATCGGCCGCTTCAATCGCCTGCTGGAAACCCTGGCCCAACGGGAAGCGGCGCTGAAGGAAAACGAAATTTTCAAAAGCGTGATTCTCGATTCGATCCCCAGTGAAATCGCCGTCCTGGACCGCGACGGCATCATCACCGCGGTCAACCTGCCGTGGGAACGTTTTGCCCCACCCAGCGGCGCCAACGCCGGACAAACGCCATCGCGAACCGGCGTCGGCGCCAATTACCTGACCGCCTGCCGGAACGGCAAACCAAGCAACAGTTCGGCGACACGCGCCTATGAGGGCATACGGGCCGTTCTTCAGGGTCGCTTGCCCAGCTTCACGCTTGAATACCCCTGCGCCACGCCCACCCGGCAGCACTGGTTCAGCCTGGTGGCGACGCCGCTCGGCACCGATGCCCGCGGCGCCGTGGTGTCGCATACCGACATCACCGCGCGAAAACAGGCGGAAGCGGAATTGCGCGAACAGAAAGAATTTTTTCGCCTGATCGCCGAGAACCTCGAAGGCTTCGTGGCGGTTCTCGACCTCGACGGGCGAAGGCTGTACAACAACTCCGCCTACGAACGCCTGCTCGGCAAAAAAAACGTCAGCGGCACCTCGTCCTTCGACGACATCCACCCGGCCGACCGGGAGCGGGTGGTCAATGCCTTCCACGAAACCGTCGCCACCGGCATCGGGCAGCGACTCGAATACCGCTTCCTGCGGGCGGATGGTAGCGTCTTGCCGCTGGAATCGCGCGGCGGCGTGGTCCGGGACGAGAACGGCCAAACAAAATGCGTCGTCGTCGTTTCCCACGACATTTCGGAACGCAAGGAAGCCGAGAAAAAGATTCACTATTTGGCGTTTTACGACGCGCTCACCCAACTTCCCAACCGGTCGACCCTGATGGACCGCCTGAGTCAGCGCATGCTGGCCAACAAACGCAGCGGTCGGTACGGCGCGCTGATGTTTCTCGATCTGGACAATTTCAAGCCCTTGAACGACACCCATGGCCACGACGCCGGCGATGTGCTGCTGATCGAAGCGGCGCGACGGTTGAAAAACTGCATGCGCGAGACCGATACCGTGGCGCGCTTCGGCGGCGACGAATTCGTGGTCATGCTCAGCAGCCTGCACGTCGACCCAGCCGCCTCGGCGGCGCAGGCGGCGGCGATCGCCGACAAGATCCGCCTCGCCATCGCCGAGCCCTACCGGCTGATCGTCCGGCACGACGGGCTGGCCGAAACGGTCGTCGAGCATCGTTGCACGGTCAGCATCGGCGTGGCGCTGTTTCACGACGATCAAGCCAGCCGGGACGACATTCTCAAGTGGGCGGATCTGGCCATGTATCGGGCGAAGGAAACCGGCCGCGACGCGGTGCGGTTCTTCGACGTGCCGTAGCACTTGCACGGGCGCGGCGGAGCGCGCCCGGCGCGCGTCAGGCCGACCGGCGACGCCGGAAGCGCCAGATGGTATCGTCCGACGCCTGCTCGACGAACGCGTAATCGTCGACGGCAAAATCGCGCAGACCGGCGACATCGGTCAGCCGATTAACGATCGCGAAGCGCGCCATCCGCCCGCGCGCGCGTTTGGCGTAAAAACTGACAATGCGGAATTTGCCGTTGCTCCAGTCCTCGAACACCGGCTGAATCACCGGCACCGGCAGCGTCGCCGGCCGCACCGCCTTGAAATACTCCTCCGAGGCCAGGTTCACCAACACGGGCGAATTCGCTTCCCGCAATGCGGTGGTCAGCGCCTCGCCAATCCGGTCGCCCCAGAAGGCGTAAAGATCGCGGCCGCGCGGGTTGGGCAGGCGCGTGCCCATTTCCAGCCGGTAGGGCTGCATCAGATCGAGCGGCCGCAGCACGCCGTACAAGCCGGAAAGGATGCGCAAATGCCGCTGGGCGAATCGCAGGTCGGCCGGCGACAAGGTCGGCGCGTCCAGCCCTTCGTAAACATCGCCGTTGAAGGCCAGGACCGCCTGCTTGGCGTTGGCGGCGGAAAACGGCCGCGACCACTCGCCGTAGCGGTTGGCGTTGAGCACCGCCAGCGGATCGCTGATTTTCATCAGGCTGGCGATCTCCGCCGGCGACAATTCCCGCAGGCGATCGATCAGCACTTGCGACTGTTCGAGAAAAAGCGGCTGGCTATGCTCGGCCACGGTCGGCGGGGTGCGGAAATCGAGCGATTTGGCGGGCGAAAGAACGGCGATCATCGGCGGCTTCCTGTCGGCGGGCGTGCCCGCGTCAATAATTTGCTAAGATTTCGCGATTGTAAGGCGCTCAAGCATATCGTGCCGCCCGCCGTCGACTGCCGACAAGCCCCCGATCCCGATTCCGCCGGTCACCGCCACCCCCTGGTCGCGCGCCATCACCCGGAGAGAAATGCCAAGGCAATGGAACCCCTGCTCAGCCAATTCGCCGCGCCGGAAGCCGATCCGGCGCGCCTCCTGCCGCGATTGATCGACGCGATCCGGCCCGCCGACGCCAACGATATCGAATCCGCCAGGCGCAATCTGCAAGCGTTGTGTTTCATTCTCTGTAGCCGCCAGGAATTGCGCGCCGGACTGCGCAATGCCGTCGGCGAACTCTTGCGCACGCATCGCCATACCGAGTTGTATACCGCGACCGGCATCCTGCCGAGTTCCGGCTTCGTCGCCGAGAGCTTCCGCCGGATCGGTCACAAATTCCTGCCGGAAGTGCTCGACCCCGGTCTGCTGCGTACCGATCTGCGGCAGATGTTCGACCGCCCCTCCGACCGGATCTGGGTGCTGGGCGTCGGCAACGACACCTGGCTGGAACTGCTGGCGGCCTTGTGTTTCGACGAAGAGCCACCGAGCGAGAGCTTGCCGCCATCGCTGACCGAAGTGCTGCGTTCGCTGCGCGTGCTGTCGTACTGGATCGCCGCCTGCGGCATGGAACCCGAACTGCTGCGCCTTGAACCGTCTCTGGAAACCCGAGAATCGCCTTTTCTGGAACAGAACCGGGAGATGACGGCGTACATCGACGCCTTCCCCGATACCTGGCGCAAGCCGGTACCGCGCGAAACCGACGACAAACACCTGCGCGTGCTGTTCGAGCAATGTTCGACGGTGATCGCCAGGGTGCGCGGCAACGCCGCCCGCAACGGCACCAGCATCCGCCTGACGTATCACCTGCAACGGCTGCGGCAACTGCTGCTACGCGGCGAACAACTGCTGGACATCCTCGCCGGCTTCCAGGCCGATCCCGGCGGGACCTCGGCCTATCCGGCGATGACCGCGCTGTTCGTGCAACTGGTGCGCGACGAATGCGTGCGTAACAACCTGCGCCGGCACTGGCGGCAGAATACCGAACTGATCGCTCTGCGGGTGACCGATAACGCCAGCCACCATGGCGATCATTACATCACCGGCCCCAGCGACGAATACCGCGCGCTGGCGCGTTCGGCGATGATCGGCGGTTTCATCATCGCCTTCATGGCCTGCCTGAAGATCCTGCTGGCCAAGGCGGCGCTGCCGCCGCTGACCGGCGGGGTCGCCTTCTGCCTCAACTACGGACTCGGCTTCTGCCTGATCCACGTCCTGCACGGCACGGTGGCCACCAAGCAGCCGGCGATGACCGCCAATGCCATCGCCGCCACCCTCTGCGAGAGCGGCGGCAAGCTGCGCGACCTCGAAATTCTGGCCGACCTGATCGCGCGCACCTGCCGCAGCCAGATCGTGGCCATTCTCGGCAACGTCGGCGTCGCCATCCCTCTGGCCGCCTTGCTCGCCTTCGCCATTCTCAACGCCAGCGGCCAACATTTCACCGGGCCGGAAAAAGCCGCGCATCTGCTCGAGGAGCAGCATCTGCTGTACAGCGGCGCGGTGTTTTATGCCGGAATCGCCGGTGTGTGCCTGTTCATCTCGGGCCTGATCAGCGGCTATTACGACAATTACGCCGCCTATAACCGTATCCCCGAACGCATTTTGCAACTCGCCTGGCCACGGCGGCTGTTCGGCGAAGCGCGCATGCGGCGCGTCGCCGCCTACATTGGCGACAATCTCGGCGCCCTGGCCGGCAATCTGCTTTTCGGTTTCCTGCTGGGCGGCACCACCTTGTTCGGTCTGCTGGTCGGCCTGCCGATCGACATCCGCCACGTCGCCTTCTCCTCGGCCTTCATCGGCGTCGCGGTGGTCGATCTCGATTTCGCCCCCGACCCATGGCTGCTGCTGTGGTCGCTGCTCGGAGTGGCCGCCATCGGCTTCACCAATCTGACCGTCAGCTTCGCGCTGGCGCTCAACGTCGCGTTACGCTCCCGGCAAGTGGCCGACACCGAGTGGCGCCCCCTGGCGCGCGCGGTGCTGTCGCATCTCCGGCAACATCCCAGGGACTTCCTCCTGCCGCCTCGGCGCGGCGGCGGCCTGCCACTGGAAAACAATCGTTAACTCGCTCTTTCAACAGCGGAATCCTTGACACAGATTTGCCTTGACCGCGCAGTCGGCTTTTTTTAAGCTGGCGACACATTGAGTCACTCGCCGTGCCGCGAGGTAATCGACTGATTCGGCTGCGAAGCCATCGACCTAACCAGCAAGGAAACCATCATGCCCGAAGAGACCCCCGTCAAACGAACGACCGCCACCCGCAAGACCGCGGGCAGCGCGACAGCCGCCAAGGCGCCATCCACCCGGAAAACCACGGTCGCCGCCACCGCTGAAAAGAAGACCCCCGCCAGCAAGACCACCGCCGTCGCCGCCGAGGAAAAGCCGGCGACGCGCCGCAAGGCCTCGGCCAAGAAAGCGCCGTTATCGTCGCCCAGCGCCGAGGAACGTTACGGAATGGTCCAGGACGCGGCGTATTACCTCGCCGAGAAAGAGGGTTTTCAAGGCGCCGCCGTCGATTACTGGATCCGCGCCGAACGGGAAATCGCCACGCAACTGGGCGAAATCAAAGACTGAGCGACCCTCCTCCTCCGCCGCCTCACCACTTGGAACGCTCATGCGCAAACGACTGATCGATGACGCCACGCCGGACGTTTCCGCCGCCGTTTCTCCGGCCGACGACTGGCTGCCGCTGGAAAATCTGGTGGAGGTCGAAATCACCTCCGAGGATGCCGCGCATCCCATCGAGTCCGCGCTGCTGCCCGGCGGCGGCGGTTGGCGAGCGGGCACCCCGGGCCGCCAGACCATCCGCCTGATCTTCCCGGCGCCGCAAGCCCTGCGCCGGGTACGCGTCGATTTCGTCGACACCGCCGCGCGGCGCACCCAGGAGTACCTTCTGCGCTGGTCCGGCGACGGCGGCCGCTCGTTCCGGGACATCGTCAGACAACAATGGAATTTCAGCCCGGACGGCGCCAACCGCCAAACCGAAGTGCATGCGGTCAACATCGACGCCGTCGACATCCTTGAACTGATCGTCACGCCGGACATCGGTGACGACCGGGTCTTCGCGTCGCTGGCCGAACTGCGGCTTGCCTGAACCGGCGTGCGGGCCCAGCGACCGACCATGGCCGCGACGTGAGCAAAACGCCAGGACGCGGCGGTCAATGGGTGCGCGGAGAAATGCCCGCGCGGCCGGCGGCACGCCGCCCGCAAGCACCACCGCCAAGCGCCGCTCTCGTCGAGCGTCTGGCGCGGGCGCACAAGAAAAATCTGGTCGGCCGGCCGCTGACCGCCGCCTTGCGCGACACCGGAGGCAAACCGGCTGCCCCCCGGCCGGCGGTGCTGATTTTGCTGGTTACCGGCGTCGTCGCGCTGACCATGGCGCCGTTCGCCGGTCCGACCGTCATCGTCGCCGCGGCCGGCGGCACGGCCCTGGTCGCCGCCGCCGCCCTGTGGCGGCAACAAAGCGCCGCAAGGCCGACGACTTCCATCGCCTCCACCGCCGGCGAGTTGCGACGCGATGCGGCGGCGTTCGATGCGTTTCTAGCGGAAATCTCGCCGCGCCTACCGCCGGAGGCGCTGACGGCGCTGGCGCGCATCAAGGAAACCCTGGTCCGGGTGATCGGGGCGCTGGCGTCGGCGGACGACGCGGCAGTCGATATTCCAGCCGAGGAAAGTTTTTTCGCGCACGCGATGGTGGCGCGCTACCTGCCGGACGCCTGCCGCCACTATGTCGAGGCCTGCGCGGCCGGCGGCGATGTGCCGCTCGACGACGGCCGCACCGCCACCGAATCTTTATGCCGGCAACTCGACATTCTGCGCGCCCGCCTGGAGAAGACGCTGACCAAAGTCGCCGCCGGCAAGGCGGACGCCCTCGTCAGGCACGAGGCTTTCGTCAGAACCAAGGAATAATCCGGGCCGATCGAACCCGACAGACCGTGCGCCTGGCGGGCGATGGCGCCAAGCGCATCGTCGTCGACCGCTCCAAGCGAGGGTTGCCGCCGCTAGTCGATGGCGCGCGACTCGCCGCCGCCGATTCCTTCCACCAGGTCCGCCTCCTGCTTGTCGCGGATCAGTTTGGCCAGGGTAAACACCGTGGTCAGCAGGAACAGCCAGGCGAGGACCATATAGGCTTTTTCCCAATCGCCGATGGCCATCCGGAAAAGGCCCCAGGCGGTCAAGGACACCGCGATGGCGAAACCGACCCATACGGTCATCACCCAGGCGGCGGTGTCGACTTTTTCGTCGCGGTTGTCGCGAATCATCTTGGCCAGGGTAAACGAGGCGAACAGACAAAAACAGAAACCGATGGCCAGAAACGCCCGGTCGAGATCCTGGCTGGGCATGTTCCAGACGCCGATGACGCAGGCCGTGACAGCCAGGGCGAACGACAACCACACCTGGATGGTCCAGGTCGAGGTGTCGCGACGAATCAGATACTTCTGGGACACGATTTTTTCTCCTTGAGAACGATGCATTAAACAGGACGGCTACAGTTTGACCGGTCCCTCGACGGCTGCCGCCGACAACGCCCGCAATTGTTCGCGCCGCGAACGGTCCATGTAGCTTTCGGCGCGCTGTAGCTGTTCGCGGATCAGCGCGTTGTTCTGGCCCATCGCCTCGATCGCCTTGCCGCGGAAATTGTCCATGGTATCCATCGCCTTGAAGGTCAACTCGAACATTTCCTTCATTTTCTCGATACCGAGCAAGGGGCTGCCGCCGAATTGCGCGCTGCGCTCGACGTGTGTGTTGAGCTGCTTCCCGGATTCGGCGATCAGAGTCTCGATGGTGCTGTTGACCCCGGTCAACATCGTCATCACCTTGATCTGGTTACCGGTGGCGCGCGCCACGGTCTGCGCCACGGCCAGCGCCGACATGCCGGTGGTGGCGACCCGTTCGCAGCCGATGATCATTTCGCGACAGGTTTTCTTGATCACTTCCAGCGACAGATAGCCGTTTACGCACACCGCCTGCTGCGTCAGCATGTCCTGAAGGTTCTGGCGGGCGTAGTACAGCACTTCCTGCTCCAACGCCCGTGCCCGTTCCGCGTCCGTCGGCTTGAGAGCGGCGACTTTTTCCGCCAAGCGCAGATCGAGCTGTTCGGCGAAACGCACCGCCGCCTTCAGCTTCTGCATCGCGTCCCAAAGCTTGCCGCGTGTCGCTTCGATATCGACCGCGTCGCGCTGCATGTCGTCGCGCGCGGCGTGGATCTGCCTGAGCGAGGTTTGAACCTGTGTCGCGACCGATTGAAAGCGCCGGAAGTACGCTTTCAGCTTGTCGCCGAAGGGAATGATGCCCAACAGTTTGTTTTGCGACAACAAATCGCCTTCCTTGCCCGGATCGAGGTCGTCGAGATGCTTGCGCATCTCCTGAATCGCCTTGAAGGCCGGCGAATTTTCCATCCCGACCAGATTGCGCTCCATGAAACGGCCGGTCATCAGACTGGCGGCGATGGAGATTTCCTCGCGACCGAGGCGGAACGCCGAATCGAGCCGCGACTTGAACGAATCGCTTTGCACATCCTCGGTCAGCAAGGCGCCGATGAAACGCTCCACCTGCGCATCGACGGCGACCGCGCGCTCGTCGGCGAGCGGGATGGCGTCGGAGGCCTGCCGGTCGCTGACCGGAACGATGATTTCCGGTGGCGTCAGGACGAAGCCGGTCGCCACCGGCTGGCCCTCCGCCGCCCCGCTCGATGCCTCGCTAGTCGCCGCCTTATCCGTCGATGTCATACTCATTTTCTCCAAGGGCCGAACCGGCGACGCGTCGCCGGGGATCGAAATGGCAAACCAGCGATAATTATAGGATTGACAAAGCGTTTTATTGCAAGACGTTCAGCCCCTCGGCGCGCGTGGCGACGATGCCCTGCCGCGCGGCCCACGGGCTCCGGGCCTCGCGGCGGATCGCCGCCGCCATCAAACCCGGAAAATCTCCCGGCGTGCAGGCGAAGGACGGAACGCCCAGCGCCGCCAGCTTGGCGGCCAGACGGTGATCGCAGGCCGACGCGCCTTCGTCGCTGAGCGCCAGCGGGGCGATCCTTTGCACGCCCGACGGCACGAGTTCATCGGCGCGCTGGAGCAGATTCGGTTCGACGCCGCAGTTGCTCGGCGAGATCGACCACCGCGGTATCGAAGACCACCATGTGCGTCTTGACCACCGGCAACGAGGCCATGACCGCGCCAAAAATACTCGAATAAACGATCAAGACCGCCATCGAGCCACTCTGTTTTTTCAGATCCGGGCGTACGAACGCGTCCTTCCGCATCACCCGCACCACCGTCGCGGGAAAATAACGGTGGATATCGCCCCGCCAGCGCGCCACGCCCGGCAAGGGCACCGGCGGCGGCACCGGCGGACGGACCGGCGCCGCGTCGCGCACGCCGCGCATCGCCTCGGCGATCACCGCCAACAGATCCAGACTGTCGCCGCGCTCTTTCACCAGGTGATTCCACCAGGTTTCGCCGTCGCCATGGCCGGCGGCGCGGCCCAGCCAGTCCAGCGGATCGCCGTGAGGTCCCTCGCCGTTTTCAGTCTCGTCCGCCGCCGCGCCGTCGCTGTCCGACGCTTTCCGTCATATCCGCGTCGCCTTCGCCGCTAGCGGCGGCAAGCGGACAACGACCGCGCGGCCCGCGGCGCGCCCCGAACCGGGAAGCCGCGTTTGGCGTTCGACCGGCCATCTGATAGAATCCGCATCCTTCTGGAGAGATGGATGAGCGGTTTAAGTCGCACGCCTGGAAAGCGTGTGTAGGGGAATACCCTACCGCGGGTTCGAATCCCGCTCTCTCCGCCAGAGAATCCGTGAAAGCCGCCGGTTGTGACATTCCACAACCGGCGGCTTTTTCTTTTCCTGGCCCAACTGCGCGGTCTTTCGCTCGCAACCAGCGCGCCCAACAAACAAATACCAAATGGCTTGACGAAGGAAGAGAATTAAACTCATGTCTTGCGCTCACTCTTCCGGAGAATCGGCATGCAGACGTGGGGGAAATTGCAGATCGATGAAGCAAGCGGTGTCGTGATCGACCGCTTGTCGCTAAGCAGCCATTGTGTAGACGTGGCGAGCGTGTTCCGGGAACTCTGCGATCTGCCGGCGATACGGCGCAATCTGGAACACGAGGCGGGCCGGACGCTCACCGAAATCGATCTGGACCGTTTCGCGGTTTTCGCACTGATGCGCTTCCCCCGCGCTCGCGGGTTGGGCCTGTTCGTTGGTTTAGGCTAATCGCCGACAGTCACCAGAAAGTATTGCTGATTCTTGAAAGTGCCTCACGTCAGGCTTATCACCGCCTGGTTGGCCGAATGCAAAGCCCGGATCGAAATCTTATAACTCCCGCCGTATTCGCCCGAGATAAATCCCGACGACGACATGAACCGGGACTTTAAAACCGGGTTGCGATCCTCTGACCGCGCCAGCAACAAAAAAGCGTTGCTGCAACAAACGATCCGATTAATGAAATTCCTCAACAAAACACTGGAGCGGACAATGGCTTGTTTCAATCGTTCCGCTGTCAAATATGCGGCGTTATAATATATTCGGTTGCCCGGTTGATATTACCATTCGAACCCGTCTCGAATCGCCATGACGGCTGATGGTTAGCAACATTCGTCTGACGGACTATACGTTATCGACACCAAAGGTAAATTTTTATTTTCAGCTTGACGTAGACCTGAGAAATGACGCCTATCTTGTCAACAAAAAAAGAAAACCGCCGTCGATGCTTGGCGATTTATTTGCCGATATTTTTATTCATCTCGCCAGTCTGCTACGCCCAGATTTATAAATGGGTCGATGCCAATGGTCAAACGCATTTTTCGGAACGAAAAAGCGCTGCTGGTGACAAGGCGATCGAATTGAAACCCGTTGCGCCATCGACGGCGCCACAGAGTTCGGATTCATCCGCACAGTACTGGCAGGAACAGGAGCGAAGCTTCCGGGAACGTCAAATCATAAAGCGAATGGCGGAGCAATTGCCTGGGCCGCGAACGGCCAAAAAGCCTGAATCGCTTTCCGGTGGAACAAGAAAATGGGAGGACACCGATACGTGGAGATGCAATCTCGCCCGGGATATCATTAGCGGTGCCGTGAAACGCGCAAACAGATCGCCGACCACTCAAGACGACATCAAACTCGCCGAAGAAAATGTTCGCGCATTTTGTCGTTAGTTAACAACCCTCCAATCGCCGAATAAAAAACTTCCCCTTGAAAACCGTCATGCCAATTTTTTATTCCTATCCACCTCGTGACAGGCGCCGATGAAAAACGTTACCGCGATCCTCCTTGCGATGGCATTGCTGCCTTCACGGTCGCATGCCGGGGAGTTTGAAAACAGTTCCGATAAAAACCCGCCGTTCTCGTATTATTCGACCGCCCAAATGCAAAAATTGGCATCGGCATTCGTCCAGACTCATGGGAAAACCCATCCGAAACCGGAACTTCTCGCCAAGGCGGCGGAGTTTCGCGGTTATCTGCTCGCCAAGGCGGAATCGTGGAACAAGGATTGGCGCGGCAAATGCGACGGCCCTGCCGGCAGGGACCTGGAAAATCCGGACGATCTGGTGTTGCAAATCGCCGCCATCGTTGCCAAGGTGTCGGCGACGGATATTTCCGATTTTGGCGAATCACGGCCCGACAGCCTCCTGGGTTTCGGTGTGTTGGGCCGCTGCCTGCTCGGTCGTGAGATGAAGTAATACCGGCGCAATCGTTGTCGAGGGCTTGAGGCGAGGAACGATGCGTTTGGGCAAGGGCACGCGCCGCCTCCACTGCGATGTCATGGATTTTTTGGCTCCTCCCCGGTCGCCAGCGCGGCCAGCTCGCTGGCCGTGAAAACGCGTGAGCGACTGTGAAAAGCCTTGCCGGTCGGCCCTTCCAGCGAGAAGGTGCCGCCGTGGCCATCGATGACGTCGACGATCACTTGCGTGTGCCGCCAGGTGTCGTATTGCGCCTTGCCGATGTAGAACGGGCAGCCGCCGATTTCGCCGAGCAGCACATCGCCCGCGCCGATGGTCAGTTCGCCGGGAAGAAAGCAGTTGGCGGCACTGTTGTCACAGCATCCGCCGGATTGATGAAACAACAAATCGCCGTGTTCCTGCTTGAGGCGGGCGATCAACGCCAGCGCCGCCGGGGTGGCGATCACCTTGGCAATCATTGCCGTCTCCTTTCTTGAGGGCGGTCGCCCGCCCCCGCTGGTTTCACCGTTGGCCTGAAAGCGGTTTTCAGAAGAAACCGAGTTTTTTCTCGGCGTAGCTGACCAGCAGGTTTTTGGTCTGTTGGTAGTGGTCGAGCATGACCTTGTGCGTTTCGCGGCCGATACCGGATTCCTTGTACCCGCCGAAAGCGGCGTGCGCCGGGTAGGCGTGGTAGCAGTTGGTCCACACGCGTCCCGCCTTGATCGCCCGGCCCATGCGATAGGCGACGTTGCCGTTGCGGCTCCAGACGCCGGCGCCCAGACCATACAAGGTGTCGTTCGCGAGCCGCAGCGCCTCGGCCTCGTCCTTGAAGGTGGTGACCGCCAACACCGGGCCGAAAATTTCTTCCTGGAAAATGCGCATCCCGTTGTGACCCTTGAACACGGTCGGCTGCACGTAATAGCCGCCGGCCAGTTCAGGGAATTCGCCACCGAGTCGCGCCTGACTGCCGCCGGCGAGCACTTGCGCGCCTTCCTGCCGGCCCAGATCGAGGTAGGAAAGAATCTTGGTCAGTTGCTCGCTGGAGGCCTGGGCGCCGATCATGGTTTCCGTATCGAGCGGATTGCCCTGTTTGATGGCGGCGATGCGGGTCAGACAGCGGGCAATGAAGCGTTCGTAAATCGATTCCTGGATCAGCGCGCGCGACGGGCAGGTACACACCTCGCCTTGGTTGAAGGCGAACAGCACCAGACCTTCGATGGCCTTGTCGAGAAAATCGTCGTCGGCGTCCATGACGTCGGCGAAGAAAATGTTGGGCGACTTGCCGCCCAGTTCGAGCGTCGCGGGAATCAGGTTGTTGGCGGCGGCCTGGGCGATGACGCGGCCGGTGGTGGTCGACCCGGTAAAGGCAATCTTGGCGATGCGCTTGCTGGTGGCCAGCGGCAGGCCGGCTTCGCGGCCGTAGCCGTTGACGACGTTGAGGACGCCCGGCGGCAGCAGGTCGGCGATCAGTTCGATCAGAATCAACAGGCTGATCGGCGTCGATTCCGCCGGCTTGAGGACCACGCAGTTGCCGGCTCCCAGCGCCGGCGCCAGTTTCCAGGCCGCCATCAGGATCGGAAAATTCCAGGGGATGATCTGGCCGACGACGCCGAGCGGCTCATGGTAGTGGTAGGCGACGGTCTGGGCGTCGATTTCGCTCAAGGCGCCTTCCTGGGCGCGCAGACAACCGGCGAAGTAGCGAAAATGATCGACGCAGAGCGGAATGTCGGCATTGAGCGTCTCGCGGATCGGCTTGCCGTTGTCGACCGTTTCGGCGTAGGCCAAAAGCTCCAGATTGGCTTCGATGCGGTCGGCGATCCGGAGCAACACATTGGCGCGTTCGGCGACAGCGGTGGCACCCCAGGCGTCGGCGGCGGCATGCGCGGCGTCGAGAGCCAGTTCGATATCCTCGGCGGACGAGCGCGCCGCTTGGGTATACGCCTTGCCGTTGATCGGCGTGATCACGTCGAAGTAGCGCCCTTGCACCGGCGCGCGCCACTGGCCGCCGATGAAATTGTCGTGGCGCGCTTTGTAGTCGATGAGTGCGCCGGGAGCGCCGGGCGGGGAATAAATCATGGAAGTCTCCTCGTGTAGTGGTTTTCGGACGGGCCGACAGGCGGCGCCCACACATCAATGCACAAGCCGTGCCAGGCATTGATTGCGCGATAACCAATTGATCTTCATTGATAACACCCGGGCGTGCCTCGGTGCGTGCGAACGCGCGCGACGTCACGAAGCGGGACACTGTCCCGAAATGACACAGTCGACCGCCACACCGCCGGCACACCTTGCGTCGCCATCGCCGGCCGCGTATGTTCCGTTCCACGAACGACCGATCCGGCGCACCGGCGGCGAATAAGAAGGAGTGAGACATGATGACAACGCCAACGGCCCTGGCCTTGCGTCAGGCGCGGCAGTGTTTGATCGATGATGGTGAAGTGCCGGCGACGCTGCCGCTGGCGCCAGCCGTTCTCCGCTCGTGGCAACGCAGTCTGGCCGCCGGGCTGGTGCCGCAAGGCCGCCTGCTCGACGCCCCGCACTACAGCGCCGCCCAGTTCGCCCGCCTCGCCGAACGCCAGCAGGAACTGATCGCTCACGCCCGGCCGGTAATGGAGTATTTGCACGGTCAGACGCGCGACAGCGGCTGCATGGTCATCCTCGCCGACGACCGCGGCATGTTGTTGCAGACGCTGGGCGACGCCGATTTTCTCGGCCGCGCCGAACGTGTCGCCTTGCGCCCCGGCGCCTCGTGGAACGAAAGCCATCGCGGCACCAACGCCATCGGCACCGCTCTCGCCGAAGCCGCGCCGGTGGTGGTGCATGGCGCCGAGCACTTTCTCGAGCGCAACGCCTTTCTCACCTGCGCCGCCGCCACCGTTTCCGCGCCGGACGGTCGCCTGCTCGGCGTGCTCGACATTTCCGGCGATCAGCGCGGCCGCCATCCACACACCTTCGGCCTGGTGCGGGCGGCGGCGCAGATGATCGAAAACCGCCTGTTCGACGCGCGCCACGGCGAGGCGCTGCGACTGCGCTGCCACCCGCTGGCCGAAGGCATCGGCACCGTCGCCGAAGGCGTGCTGGCGCTGTCCGAAGACGGCTGGATCGTCGCCGCCAACCCGGCGGCGCTGGCGCTGCTCGGTCTATGTCCGGCCGACCTCGGCGCCACGCCCCTGGGCCGGGTGCTGCAACCGCGGCTGGACGATCTGCTGATCTGGGCACGCCAGCGCGGCACCGAGGCGATGCCGGTTTTGCGCAACAATGGGCAGCGCCTCTTCTTGCGCGTCGAGCCGGGTCACCGGCGCCGGATCTTGGCCGGCCTCGCCGTGTCGGCGGACGCCGCGCCGGCGAGCGATGCCCTGAGCCGGCTGGCCACGGGCGACGCGGTCTTTCAGGCCGCCATCGACAAGGCCCGCCGAGTGCTCGGCAAACCCATCGCCCTGCTCCTGCAAGGCGAATCCGGCGCCGGCAAGGAATTATTCGCCCGCGCCTGCCACGACGCCGGCCCGCGCCGGAAAAAGCCTTTCGTCGCCGTCAATTGCGCCACCCTGCCGGAAAATCTGATCGAAACCGAGTTGTTTGGTTACGTCCCCGGCGCGTATTCCGGCGCCGCCAGGGAAGGCAGCCTTGGCCGACTCCGCGCCGCCGACGGCGGCACCTTGTTCCTCGACGAAATCGGCGACATGCCGCTGGCCCAGCAGGCGCGCCTGCTGCGCGCCATTCAGGAGCGTGAAGTGATGCCGGTCGGCGGCGGCAAGGCGGTGTCGGTGGACTTCATGCTCATTTGCGCCAGCCATCGCGCGCTGAAGGACGAAGTGGCCGCTGGCCGGTTTCGCGCCGATCTCTACTACCGGATCAACGGCCTCAGCCTGCGTTTGCCGGCCCTGCGCGAACGCAGCGATTTCGCCGCCTTGACCACCCGGCTACTCGGCGAACTGGCGCCGGAGCGGCGACTGGGAATCGACGCCGCCGTCGCCGCCGCTTTCGCCGACTACGCCTGGCCGGGCAATCTCCGCCAACTGGCCAACGCGCTACGCACCGCCTGTGCCTTGCTCGACGACGGCGAATCGTTGATCGGCTGGCAACATCTTCCCGACGACCTGGTGGACGAATTGCGCGCGCCCTTGACCGCCATCCCGGCGACCGACCTTGCCGCTGACGCCGGCGAGGGCGACAACCTGCGTCTGTTGTCCACGGCGGCGCTCAATCGCGCCATCGCCGCCAGTGGCGGCAACATGTCCGAAGCCGCCCGCCGCCTCGGTATCAGCCGCAATACCCTTTATCGACGGATCAAGCAGACGCGGCACGCCACAGCCACCTGACGGCCGGAGCGCCGCCGCCCCGGGATTTACGGCGGCGAGGCGTAAGCTTTCGCGACGCGCTAGTCGAGCAGACCGGTGGCGATGCGATCGGCGTGCGAACGCACCGGCGCGCCGGGGAAGCCTCGCGGCGCGGCCTTGGTCGGCAGTTCAAGCCCCGAAACGGCGTTGGCCCGCGCATCGAAATACAGCGCCATCGCCTCGGCGCCGGCTTGCACCAACGCCTGACGCCGCTCGTCGCTCATGTCGAACTCGGTGGTGCCGTAACCGGCGGCCGGCAAGCGAACGACGAAGCGTTCGTATTCCTCGATGACCATTTTGTCGTGCGCGTCGGTGGCGGTGTCGATCAGGCGCCGCAGTCGTTGCACGGTCTTCATCTCGCCGGGCTTGATGTCGATCTTGACCAGCAGGCCCTTGCTGCCGCCGACCGGTAGTTTTTCGTCGATCAACATGCCGAGCACCGGATTGCCGTTTTTCGGCCCCATCAGTTTGGTCACTTGCGGCGCGTCGGAAATGAACAGCTCGATCGGGAAATTGGACAGCAGACCGCCATCGACGATGGCATGCCCGGCGATGTCGCGCCCGAGATACGTGCCCCAACTGTCTTGCCAGAGGATTTCGTCCCACACCAGCGGGATGCTCATCGACATGCGCACCGCCCAGATCAACGGGCAGTCGGGCGCCGTGCGGTGGTTGAGAACCAGCAGCTTGCCGTCCGTGGTGTCGGAGGCGACCACCGACAGATCCACGTCCGTGACCTCGTGGAACCGCTTCAGGGTCATGCCGCTGAACCGGCGGTCACCACCGCGCCAGCGGCCGGTGTCGAGCTTGGCGCGCATCCAGGCGACGAAACGGTCGGCGGCGAACCAGCCGCCACGTTCGATCAAGGCCAGCAGGTGCCGCGATGTGCCGCCTTCAGCCAGTGCCTTGACCGTTTGCCGGTGCAGTTTTTTCTCGATGCCATCGGGGATGAAGGTCAGATCGACGCCGTCGAGCAGGCGCAAGGTCGCGCTGGCGTCGATTTCGGCGTCGGAAAACGGCGCCGGCATGCCCATGAAGCCGGCGAACACCGATTTGCCGTCGTCGCCTTTCTCGATCAGCGCGGCGAGCATTTCAGCGGGCGTGTAGCCGGCCGCCAGCAGGGTGGCGACGATCGCGCCGGCCGAAGTGCCGAGCAGACGGCCAACTTCATGTTTACGAGCGAAAAAAGTCTCGCACGCGCCGGCCAAAACCATGCCCTTGGCCCCGCCACCTTCGAAAACCAGGTCGTATTTCATTTTTTCCTCCCGTTAGAGAAACGTCCGATGGGCACTCAATGGGCGCTATCGCGCCGCCGCAGCCAGTCACGCACCGCCAGCCCGGTGCCGAAATCCCAGGCCTTGAGCTTTTCGGGCGCGATCAGGCGAAATTCGGCGAGTTCTTCGTTGAGGCGGATCTCGCCGTCGGCAACGACATGATAGGCGACGATCAGCTCGTGCTTGCGCGCGAAAGGATAAACGCCGATCAAGGTCACCGTTTGCGCCGCCAGACCGAGTTCCTCCCGCACCTCGCGGGCGACGCCCTCCTCCGGCGCCTCGCCGCGTTCGAGAAAGCCGGTGATCAAGCCGAAGGCGCCCGCCGCCCAGGCGTGGTTGCGGGCCAGCACGACGCGGCCGCGGTAGTCGACCAGCGCGGCCAGCACCGGCGCCGGATTGTCCCAATGGACGAAACCGCAGGCCGCGCGGCAGCACAACCGCGTCAGACCGCCGATATCGCCGGGCAGCAGGCGGTCGCCGCACAGCGGGCAGAATTCCCAGTCACGCATGCCCGGCGCCCATGATCACGTCGATGTCGGCGAGAAAGCGGTCCACGGTCGCCGGTGTCATGTCCCAGCCGCACATCAGCCGCGCGCCGCCGGCGCCGATGAAGGTGTAGAACAGCCAGCCGCGCGCCCGCAAGCCCTGTTCGACGGCGACGGGCAGTTCGACGAACACGCCGTTGGCCCGCACCGGAAACAGTGGCGTCAAGGCGGGGCGACGCGCCAGCCCGGCGGCCAGACGCCGGGCCATGGCGTTGGCGTGCGCGGCGTGCCGCAGCCAGACGCCGTTTTCGAGAATGCCCAGCCACGGCGCCGACAAGTACCGCATTTTCGACGCCAACTGGCCGGCCTGCTTGCAACGGTAGGCAAAATCCTCGGACAGCGCACGGTCGAAGAACAACACCGCCTCGCCAACCGGCAGGCCCATCTTGGTACCGCCGAAGCAGAGCACGTCGACGCCGGCGCGCCAGGTCAGGTCGGCGGGCGGCAGGCCAAGGCTGGCGACGGCGTTGGCGAAACGCGCGCCGTCCATATGCACGCGCAAACCATGGTGGCGCGCCGTGGCGGCAATCGCCCGGATTTCGTCGACTTCGTAGACGGTGCCGACCTCGGTGGTCTGCGTCAGCGTGACCACTTTCGGCTTGGGGTAATGAATATCGGCGCGCCGGGTGACGGTGTCGGCGATCGCCCGTGGCGTCAGCTTGCCCTGCTCGCCGGCGACCGCCAGCAGCTTGGCGCCGTTGGAAAAGAATTCCGGCGCGCCGCACTCATCGGTATCGACGTGCGCCAGCTGGTGACAGACGACGCCATGGTAGGACTGGCAGAGCGAGGCCAGGGCCAGCGAATTGGCGGCGGTGCCGTTGAAGACGAAGTAGACGTCGCAATCGGTTTCGAAAACCTCGCGCAGACGGTCGGCGGCCCGCCGCGTCCACTCGTCGTCGCCATAGGCGCGCGCCTGCCCGGCATTGGCGGCCAACAACGCCTGCACGGCTTCCGGGCAGATGCCGGCGTAGTTGTCGCTGGCGAATTGCGGCCCGTCGCCCTTGCCGCCGTCGCTTGGCGCGAACCCGGTCGGCGCGACCTCGCGGCTCACAGACGCTGCTCGACCCAGGCGCGCACCGAGGCCAACGCCGTGGGCAGCATCGCCGGCTCGGTGCCGCCGGCCTGCGCCATGTCCGGACGTCCGCCGCCCCTGCCGCCGATCTGGCGGGCGACCATGTTGACCAGTTCGCCGGCCTTGACCTTGCCGGTCAGGTCGGCGGTGACGCCGGCGATCAGCGTCACCTTGCCGTCGCTGGTCGACGCCAGGACGATGGCGGCGCTGCGCAGCTTGTCGCGCAGCTTGTCGATGGTCGCGCGCAAGGTGTTGACATCGGCGCCGTCCATGGACGCCGCCAGTACGCTGGCGCCCTTGACGGCAACCGCCCGGGCGGTCAGTTCGTCGCCTTGCGCCGACGCCAGCCGGGCTTTCAGGCGGGCGAGATCCTTCTCCAGCGCGCGCACGCCGTCGAGCGTTTGCGCCAGTTTGGCCGGCAATTCGGCGACCGGCACCTTGAACGCCGCCGCCGCGTCGGCCAACGTCGCCTGTTGCTGCTGGACAACGGCCAGGGCGCCGTCGCCGGTGACCGCCTCGACCCGCCGCACGCCGGCGGCGACGCCGCTTTCGGCGACGATCTTGAACAGACCGATGTCGCCGCTGCGCCGGACGTGCACGCCGCCGCACAGTTCCTTGGACGAACCGATGGTCAGCACGCGCACCTCGTCGCCGTATTTCTCGCCGAACAGCATCATCGCGCCCGAGCGCTTGGCGTCGTCGATGCCCATGATCGCCGCCTCGGCGGCAACGTTGGCCAGGATCTCGTTGTTGACCAGAATTTCGACGCGCCGGATTTCGTCGTCGCTAAGCGGCGCGTTGTGCGCGAAATCGAAACGGGTTTTTTCCGGATCGACCAGCGAGCCTTTCTGCTGCACGTGGCTGCCGAGGACTTCGCGCAGCGCCTTGTGCATCAGGTGCGTCGCCGAGTGGTTGCGCACCGTGCGCGCGCGCGCCACCACGTCCACCTTGGCGGTCACGCCGTCGCCGACGCGCAGCGTGCCGGTGCGAACGACGCCCTGATGACCGGCCACCGTCGCCTGAATCTTTTGCGTGTCCTCGACCGCGAAAATCCCCTGCCCGCCGTGCAGCAGGCCCCGGTCGCCGACCTGGCCACCGGATTCGGCGTAGAACGGCGTCTCGTCGAGGACGACGACACCGATCTCGCCTTCCTGCAGGCTGTCGACCGGGCTGCCGTCGCGATACAGGGCCAGCACCTTGCCGCCGTGATCCAGCGTTTCATAGCCGTGGAAGGCGGTCGCCGGACCGTGATAGTCGAGGGCGGCGGCCATCTTGAATTTACCGGCGGCCCGCGCCTGCTGTTTTTGCCGCGCCATCGCCGCGTCGAAGGCGGCGACATCGACGGTAACGCCGCGTTCGCGGCAGACATCGGCGGTCAGATCGAGCGGGAAGCCGAAGGTGTCGTGCAGCTTGAAGGCCGTTTCGCCGCTGAACGCCCGCCGGTCGCCCATGGCGTTCAGTTCGCCTTCGAGAATGGCCATTCCGTGTTCGATGGTCTCGAAGAAGCGCACTTCCTCCTGCCGCAGCACCTCGGCGACCCGCGCCTGATTGGCGGCCAGATCCGGGTAAGCGGCTCCCATTTCGGCGACCAGATCGGGCACCAACCGGTGGAAGAAGGCGGTGCGCGCGCCGAGTTTGTAACCATGCCGGATCGCTCGCCGGATGATCCGCCGCAGAACGTAGCCCCGCCCTTCGTTGCCGGGAATCACGCCGTCGGAAATCAGGAAGGCGCAGGCGCGGATATGGTCGGCGAGCACCTTCAGCGACGGCGACTGGAGATCGGCGGTGGCGGTTTCGCGCGCGGCGGCGGCGATCAGCCGCACGAAGAGATCGATTTCGTAATTGCTGTGCACGTGTTGCAGCACGGCCGCCGTCCGTTCGAGGCCCATGCCGGTATCGACCGAGGGCTTCGGCAGCGGGTGCATCGTGCCGGCCTCGTCGCGGTTGAACTGCATGAACACCAGATTCCAGATTTCGATGTAGCGGTCGCCATCCTCGTCCGGCGACCCCGGCGGCCCGCCCGGGATATCCTCGCCGTGGTCGTAGAAAATTTCGGTGCACGGCCCGCAGGGGCCGGTATCGCCCATCATCCAGAAATTGTCGGACGCGTGGCGCGCACCCTTGTTGTCGCCAATGCGCACCACCCGCTCGGCCGGCACGCCGACATCGTCGGTCCACAAGGCATAGGCTTCATCGTCCTCGGCGTACACCGTCACCCACAACCGTTCTGCCGGCAGGCGGTAGACGTCGACCAGCAGTTCCCAGGCGTAGCGGATGGCGTCGCGTTTGAAATAATCGCCGAACGAGAAATTGCCGAGCATTTCGAAAAAGGTGTGATGCCGCGCGGTGTAACCGACATTCTCCAGATCGTTGTGCTTGCCGCCGGCGCGGACACATTTCTGCGAGGTCGTCGCCCGCAAGTAGGGACGCCGGTCGAAACCGAGAAAGACGTCCTTGAACTGGTTCATGCCGGCGTTGGTGAACAACAAGGTCGGATCGGCATGCGGCACCAGCGAACTCGAGGCGACGATCTGGTGGCCCTTGGATTCAAAAAACTTCAGGAAAGTATCGCGGATTTCAGCGCTGTTCATCGTCGTCCATCCCTGCTCGGGGCTCGTTCAAAGAGCAGCGATTCTAACGTGAACGCTGGAGCGGCGACTGGAGTGCCGCCGCCAGAGAATGACGGAGCGTTTGCAAGCGAATTGGCGGCGGGACGTCGAACGCCACCCCGATGACGACTCTTGGCCCGCGCGCGATGCCGTTGAAATCAGTCGCCGGCAGGAGTCGACCAGCCGTTCCCATTCGCCTCGCCAGCGGTCAGTCGCTGCCTTGCACCACTTTCTGCACGTGATCGACCACCGTTTGCAGAATGCTGGCTTGTTTGGCCAGATCCTGCGATAACGCCAGAACCGTGCTCACACCGGCCTGATTTCCTTCGCCAAGACTCGCCATCCGTTCCATCTGCGTGCTGATGTTCGATAACGACCTTTCCTGAAGGGAGGTGGCGCGGTCGATATCCTGCAAGGCCGACGAAAGAGCGCCAACTTGTCCGAACACCTCTCTCAGGACTTTCCGCGTCGTTTCGAGCGACGACTGACCATGATCGATCTGCCGGCGAACGGTCGGCACGCGCTCCGCCGCCAGGGCTTTCATCATTGTCGATACGTTCTCCAGTTGTCCGCGAGCGCCGTCGAGCATGGCGGTGATTTCGCCAGCGGATGTGTTGCTGACGGCCGACAAGCGTGCCACTTCGTCAGCGACAACAGCGAAACCCCGACCATGTTCGCCAGCGCGAGCGGCTTCGATCGCCGCGTTCAACGACAGGATTTTGGTGTGGAAGGCAATATCGGTGATCGTCTGATTGCGATTGGCGATTTCCTGAAAAATGCCGTTCATTGTCGTCACCTGGCGATTGGCGTCTTCGATGGCTTCGATGACGTCGTTGGTGCCCTGTATCATGTGGTTGATCGATTCGCCAAGCTGATCGATCGAGTCGTTGCCCGCATCGAGCGAGTCATTGGTTTGCGTCGCCGTCGCCAGTGAGCGATGGACGGATCGCGCGGTGTTTTTGAAATTGTCGTCGAGCACCGACACCGCCTCGAACGAGTGTCGCACCGCCACGCCTTGTTCGGATACGGCGGTTTTCAGTTCATCGAGCTGCTCGCGCACCTGACGTGCCGTGCTATCGGTCGTCCCGGCTTGCGCCTCGAGATCGTCGATCGCCTCCAACAATGGTTTGCTGACCATCGCGGCAATGGCGTTTGAAAACCGATGCGCCACCGTCAGGGACAGCGTCAGCAGAATCACACCTATCGCTACCGTGCCGTAAATGAAGTTTTGAGTCGTTTGCAAGGCGCCGTCCAGCGATTGACCGGTCGATTGGCTGATCGATCCAAGCGTGTTGCGGATTTTTGACATCACTGGCAGCAAGCCCTCGGCGAAAAGTTTGACGGCCTTTTGCCGGTCGTCGGCGGACGAGGCGTCCTTGATGTCGTTTTCGACCGAGGTCAGCAGCGGCAGATCGAAAGAGCTGAACTCTTCGATTTCCGACTGGATATCTTTGTCGTCCAGTCGTTTTCCCAATTGATCCAGCGCGCCGGTGATCTTTTCGAACGTGTTTTTGTAGTCTTGCCAGTGCGTGTCGGACGGCTCATTGATATAGGTGGTGATGGTCGTCAGGGCTTGATGGAGATGCATCTGTATGGCTTCGGCCTCTCCAGCAAGCGCTCGCGACTCCGAAACTCGCGCCTGCATGGCCAAGACCACCAGAGAACCCAACGACGAAACCACCAAGGAAATCGTCATCAACACGCCAAGGGCAAAACCAACGATCAGGATTTTCTTGCGCAAGGTCGAGCGCTCGATGAAACGGAACACCTTCGGTCGCGCGCGTTTAACTCCTCCACCGTTGGCAATCTGGGTCCCACCAGCCATCGCACCCTCCTGGAAAAACGAACTTAACTCGGATATAAATAATTTTCTATACTAATAAGTGTATCTTAGCCGACAAGTGATGGCAAAAAAACAGCCATGGAATTGGCAATTGAAGTACGGCGACCAATGCGTCCGCGCGTTCAGACCGCCGTTTGACTATCCCGTCCCTTCTTCTCTCGTGGAGGTTGTAAAAATGTTGAAAAAAAACGTGTTTCCCGCCTTGCTGTTGGTCATGGCCGTCGGTTTTTCCAACGTTGTCCTGGCGTCTTCCGGCGCTGACGTCAAAGCCGCGATGGGGCCACTGCGCGATTCCCTGTTGACCATGCTCAAAAATGCCGACAAACGGGGACCGGAACAACAAAAGGCGGTGAAGGAAACCGCCGGCAAGGTCTCGCAATTGATCAAGGAACTGAAGGTGCCCGCCGATAAGGAAAGCGTTGCGGCGGAATTGAAATCGGTATGGAACGAGTTCAACAAGGTGCGTGAGGAAAAAGTGGTGCCCGCCATCCTCGCCGGTAACACCTCTGAAGCGGAAAAACTGGCCAATGGTGAGCAAAAGCAGCGATTGATGAAAATCATGCAGCTTTGCGATCAACTCAAATAGCCAGCCAGACAGCGGGCGGAATTCCGCGCGGAGCGATATCTTTCCGGCAACACGAACGAGTGCCGAGGGCGGGAGGCGCCCGATTCGCGTTGTCGGGCCTTGATCGACTCGATATCCCAGCCAAGGCCAGATGACCCGCGCCCGGGACGCGCCGCCTACGCGAATAGCCGCTCGCCGAGGCAGTCGACGCGATCGGAAAACACGGCGGAGACTCCGCGCGAGAACAGTTCGGCGGCCCACCGCGGTTCATTGACGGTGTAGCACAGCACCGGTAACGCCGCCGCCCGCGCCCGCCGCAGCAGATCGTCGTTCACTTGCGTGGCGTCACAGTGCACGCTGACCGCCGCCAGATCGCGGCAACGTGCCAGCCAGTCCGTCGGCGGACTTTCGAACAGGCACCCCAGCGGCAGTTCGGGCGCCGCCGCACGCGCCGCCGTCAGCGCGGTTTCGGAGAACGAGGACAGCAAGGGCATGGGCGCGCCGGCCCAGAGTTCGCGGACGCAACGCGCCACCACATCGCCAGTTGCCGTGTCGAAACCGCTCGCCGGCTTGATCTCGATATTGGCTAGTAAATCCAATTCCCGGCATAAGCGCGCGGCGTCGGCCAGGGTCGGCAAGGGTTCGCCGGCAAACGCCGGGTGATGGCGAACGCCGGCATCGCGGCGCCGCAAGTCGGCGTCGCGCGTGGCGCTGACCGCGCCGGCGCCGTCGGTCGTCCGTTGCAGGGTTTCGTCGTGGATCAGCCATGGCGAGCCATCGGCCGACAGCATGACGTCGAACTCGACCGCCCGCACGCCCAGGCGGGCGGCCACGCGCAAGCCCGCGAGGGTGTTTTCCGGCGCCAGGGCGCCACCGCAGCGGTGGGCGAAAACGCGCGGTAAACGCCAGCCGAGCGCTGGAGGACTCACTTTGGCAACTGGGTGCGCAAGGCCGCCGGCAACACCGCGTTACCCCGTTCGACGGCGACATCCAGCGCTTGTTTGGCCGTTTTCTTGCCCGACCAAGTGGCTTCCAGTTCTTCCTCGACGATGATCCGCACCTTGTCGATTTCCGAAACCCGTACCGGATTGAGAGCGCCAGGGCCTTTCAACTGGTTATAAGCGACATTCAAGCCCACGACATCGTCCTTCAGCAGCTTGCTGCCGGCGGCGGCGCGGGCGGCGGCGGTCATCGGCAGAAAACCGCCGGCGGTGGTCAGCTGGACTTGTATTTCCGGTTCGAGCAGGAAGCTGACGAAGCGCGCCACGCCTTTGTATTCGACGGCTTTTTGACCGGTGCCAACCCAGAGCGACGCGCCGCTGGCCACCGTCTGCGCCGGCACGCCGGGCAAATCGTCATGGTAGGGTAGCGGCGACACGCCGGTATCTTTTTTCCGTTGAGCGTCCAGCGTGGCGAAGGCGGACGAGGTGCTGGTCAACATGCCGCATTCGCCGGCGGCAAAACGCCGGTCGGCCTCGTCGCGCCGATCGAAATAGATGAAGAAACGGGCCTTGGCCCAGGTCGTCAGCATCGCCATGTGCTTGACTTGCACCAGACTGTTGAACATCAGCCGGCCTTTACCGTCGGCCACCGGCACCCCGTTCCAGGTGCTCAGGTTGTCGATATGCACCCAGGCCGGCCACGAGGTGGTGTAAGGGCAGCTGCTGCCGGCATCAAACAACTTGTCGGCCGCTTTTTGCACCTCGATCCAGGTTCGCGGCGGTTTCTCGGGGTCGAGACCGGCCTTGCGGAAGGACGCTTTGTTGATGAACAGCACCGGCGTTCCAAAGGCCACCGGCAAGGCGAACAGGTTACCCTTGGCATCGGTCAGGCCGACACGCAGTTCGGGCGATAGCTGGCCGGCATCGAGCGGCTCCCCGGCGTCCTTCATCACCGTGTGCAGCGGCCGGAAATTTCCTTTCGCGGCAACGAATTGCGCCTGTTCCTCACGCGTCGCCAGGTTCAGATCCTTCGGTGCGCCGCCTTGCACGCGCCGCACCAGCTTGACTTGATAGTCGTGCTGTCGCGCGTTGAAGACACCCACCAGTTTTTCCAGCCGCTCCGCCCGCTCCTCGTCGAGCTGGTGCGAAAGCTCAAGATCGATTGCCGCTGTCGCGGAGAAAGAAGCGGAACCGGTAAGAAGCAGCAGCATTGCCGCCGGAAGGAATGTGGATAAACGCATCGCGACCTCGGACGTAACAGAAAAAAGGGGGATTATAGTGGCTGCGCCCTCCTTTCACCGAGCGAGACGTATTGTCCCCGGGATCATCCGACTTTCCGCAGGCACTTCGCCATGCCCTCGGCGCAGCGGCGATCGAGCGTAAACCGTGCTTCCGGCGTGCCCCAGGCGTCACGAGGCGTGACGGTCAACGTCGTGTCGTTGATGTCGACGCTGAGAAAGCCGTGCGCCGAACTGGAGAAACGCAGTTCTTCCGGCGTTTCCTTGATGTCGTAGAGTTCGGCGCCGCCCGCGCCGGAAATCGCGTAGGCCGGTTCGCCATCGCGGGCGATGATCTGCTGATCATGGTCGTGACCGGAAAGATAAAAATCGACCCCCGCGCGTTGCATCGCCGGCAAAAGCGCCTGGAGCATCTCCGCCATCAGACCGTGTTTGCCGTGGTTTCTTATCGGGTAATGGCCGATCACCATCTTCCATACCGGCGCCGTCGGCGACGCCGCGAACTGCCGCTCGATGAATGCCGCCTCTTCGGCAAGCGCATCGGGACCGCGCACGGTATCGATGAACACGATGCGCAGCAGCGGACGCTGGTCGTTTTTGCCGAAATCCTGACTGTAATACCAGTTCGGCATCCGCCAGCGACCGGAACCCCGATGCTCCCGGGCGTAATCCAGTTCGGCGACCGGATTGCCCATATGGTCGTGATTGCCGAGTACGGCAAAAAACGGCACCGCCTCAAGGAATTTGCCCCGATACACGTTCTCGAAGCGCGACAGCCATTCGATCTGCGTACTTGAATCGATTCCTCGAGAATAGAAATTGTCGCCAAGCAAGGCGACAAAATCCAGGCGCCCTTGTTGCTCGGCGACTTTTTCCATGCCGTGCGCGATCAGCCACTGCGCCGGCTTGCCGCTCCCCTGGTCGCCAAGCGCAAAAAAGTGAATCTCGCCGGGTTTCGCCGCCGAAGGATTTTCGGTAAACGGGCGGTAATGCGGCACCCAGATCAAATACGCGACGGCGGCGGCGAGCGCGCCTGCCCCCAATGTCGCCATCGACAGCACCCTGGTAGCCAAGCGTGCCAGCCTTCGCCAAAGCGATGTCGTGTCGTTCATGGTGGTCATGGTGGCACTTTCCAGACAATGATAAGAAAATCGGGAGCTTATACGCTTATTTCCTCAAGTCAAAATTAAAGATCGCACTCCCGTGCGCGCCAATGGCAAGGCTCCCGCCATCGCGGTGACCGAATGAGTGACGACGGCTGGCCGCGACCCCGAAACAAGGCCACAAGCGGCGACAAATGCCTCATACCACCTCCCCACAAGCCACGAACGCGATAGAATCGACTACACTGTCGATGACGGCCCGATAACAATCAGAAAATCGCGGCCATCAGCGAAATGGAGCGCGCGAGGGGTCCGCTTCCGCAAACGAGATAAATTCAAAATGACGGCTGAGCGACGACAAAACGATCTGTTGCGGTCGATGTTCGACGACGCATTGGTCATGATCGAACCGTTCTTCAATCCTACACAGGGTTGGGCGGGCCAGGCGCTTGAGCATCTGGCGTATCGCGTCGTGCGCGAAAATTTTCCGTCGTTGAGCGTTGAGGAGATTCACGCCTTGGTGGTGGCGGCGCATCGGCTATACCTTGCGCGTCACCCGGCATCCGTTGACCCTTCGCGGTTCGACACGGTACACCACTCTCAACACCCCAACGCTGTCATCTTCGATGCCTCGACTCCAAACCGACGGCCAGTTCGATGACTGGACGACCATCGGTAGGAAACCTGTAAATGCCGATTTCAATCGATGCTTGTGTCGCGCAACATCAGGGCGACAGGAGAGAACAGCAGGATCGCGCCGTGATCCTGCCGCACCCAAAGGGCGGTGGCGTCACACTGGCGGTCGTCGCGGACGGCATGGGTGGCCACACCGGGGGGGTGATCGCCGCCCAGCAAGTCATCCACACGGCACGCAACAATCTTGAACGCTTTTCGGCACGCACCGAGTCGGCCAGGGTATTGCTCGAATCGAGCATCAACGAAGCGCACATGCTGATCAAGGCCTCGCGCTTCATCAACGAAAAAGATCCGCACAGCACGGCGGTCATGCTGCTGCTACAACCGGGCAAGGCGTGCTGGGCGCACTGTGGCGACAGCCGTTTCTATCACTTTCATGGCGACCGCCTGGTTTTCCGCAGCACCGATCACTCCTATGTGGAGCAATTGGTGGTGCAGGGAAAAATAACGGCTGAGCAAGCGCTGACCCACCCCAATCGCAACATATTGCTGACCTCTCTCGGCGGTGTCGAGCCACCCAAAATCGCTTATGGCGAACTCGAGGAACCACAGGCGGGTGATACCTTCGTGCTGTGTTCCGACGGCTTGTGGGCCTATTTCAGCGATCAGGAACTGGCGTGGGTAATCAATGGCGCGACGTCGGCGCGGGAAGCCTCGGAATTGCTGGTCGGCCGGGCACGAAGCCTGGCCAATGGCGATGGCGACAATCTGTCGTTGACCATCTTGAAGCTGATTGATGTTCCAGCGCAGAAAACCACGCTATTTCCGCCCAAGCCCTCCAAGTAAGGCCGCCACCTGGCGACGCGGCTTGTGCGGGTGCTCGTGACGCGCGGACGTTTTGTCGTCGCCGTCGAGCGCTGCAATGGGTGGCGGTTCGGCGCATTCATAAGGCTTGCTGAAATCGAAGCCATCTGCGGCAATGTGCGACGCGCGCGCGCGGCCTCCCGACTTGCCGCCGCCAGACTTGTCGCCGCGCCCTGACGAGCGATCATCGTGCGGCGCGGCCAAGGCAGGCGGCGGCGAAAGCGGTGGCCGCCGCCGATGGCCGTGTTTATCGCCGGGCGGATAGGTGTAGTCGTACTCCGGCTCGTAACCCGGCACCACGACTTGCTCGACCTGAATCCGGATCAGTTTTTCGATTTCCGCCAGATACGCCACTTCACTGGCCGACACCAGTGAAATCGCGGTGCCTGGCTTGCCAGCCCGGCCGGTGCGGCCGATCCGGTGAATGTAATCCTCGGGGGTGCGCGGCAACTCAAAGTTGATTACATGAGGCAACTCGTCGATATCGAGGCCACGCGCGGCGACATCGGTCGCCACCAGGACCAGCGTTGAGCCGTCCTTGAACGCCTCCAGGGCTTTCAGACGGTCCTGCTGGGTTTTGTCGCCATGGATCGAATCGGCCGCGATGCCGGCCCGCTGCAACTCGCGCGCCAGCTTGTTGGTTTCGAGCTTGGTACGGGTAAACACCAGCACCTGATTGAATTCGGCCGATTTCAACAACTTCACCAGCAGCGCGCGCTTGGCGTCGGCGGCCACCGGGTGCACACGATGGGTAATGGTCTCGGACACCGTGTTGCGCCTGGCGACTTCGATCAGCACCGGGTGCCGGAGCATGGTGTCGGCAAGTTTTTTGATCTCTTCCGAGAAGGTGGCCGAAAACAGCAAGCTCTGCCGTTGCTTGGGTAGCATGTTGATGATCCGCGTCACGTCCGGAACGAAACCCATGTCCAGCATGCGATCGGCTTCGTCAAGGACCAGCGCCTGCACGCTACCGAAGTTGAGGCACTTCTGCTCGACAAGGTCGAGCAGGCGACCGGGCGTCGCCACCAGCACTTCGACACCGCAGCGGATTTCGGCGATCTGCGGCTTGATGTCCACGCCGCCGAATGCGCAACAACTTCTGAGCGGCACATATTTGCTATAGGTTTTCACCGACTCATGCACCTGGATCGCCAGTTCGCGGGTCGGCGCCAGCATCAGCACGCGCACCGGGTGGCGGGCGGGCGACGGGCTGGGGCTGGCAAAGGGAAGAATGCGCTGTAGCAATGGCAAGGTGAATGCGGCGGTCTTGCCGGTGCCGGTTTGCGCGCCGCCCATTAGGTCTTGCCCGGCAAGCACCAGGGGAATCGCCCGTGCCTGAATCGGCGTCGGTTCGAGATAGCCTTTTTCGGCGAGGGCTTTGAGTAATTCGGGCGCGAGGCCGAGTTGGTCGAAACGCATAAAAAACCTTTAAATCGTTAAAAAATCAATCGCATATCGATTGATATCATACACGGAACCGCCTCTTTCGGTCGCCCGGCTTCGCGGCGGGCGATTCGGCGACGGAATCAACGTCGGGAATGAGTGTCTAGCGCGCGCTCGGCGGCGGCGTCGAAAATTGAAACGCGGGACAACACCTGCGCACGACCGCTGCGTAGCTGATGATCGATCAGCGCGTGCGGCCGCGCCACCCCGTAGCGCCAATCCCGGTTGTAAAACAGGACCACGCCGGATAACGGACTTTGCCAGCAACAAAGTCCGGTCAGGACCTGCTTGTCCGAGACGGCGAAGCGCAGCCAGTCGCCGACCTGCCAATCGCTGTTGTTCGGGGAATGCGGTAGCTTGACGGTGGACGGAAGACCCAGGTAATGCACGCGTCGCCCCTCGCTCTCCAGCAGTTCGGCGGCGTTGCCCCGGGCAGCGACCTCGCTCGCCGCCGGGCGCCGAACAGCGGCCGGTTTGACGGGAAGCTCGTCATCGGTGGCCTGTGTGCGCAAGGCGGTGGTTTGCAAATCGAACAGGATATTGAGAAAGGGACGCCTTTCGACAGCCGAAACGCCGATGGAATCGAGTCCGGCGTTGATGCGTTTTAGCAGCGACGACGCCACGCCGGCTAGACGTTTACGGTCATCGGGCGTCTGCTTCGGCGCCACGCTCCAGATCAGTTGCTCGGCGGTTTCACGGTCTTGTTGCCAGCGCGGACCGTTGACGCCAGCGGACTCGGCGGCGGCGCGCATCACGCGCTGCCAGTAGTTTTCCAGAAAGGCGGCAATGTCGGGCGACGGCGTTCGCGCCAGCAGGCTTTCCAGCCATTCATTCACCAGCGGCGCGGCGTACCGGCTGTTTTCGTGGGACTCGATCAGGCGCACCAAAGGCTCGGCGGCGGTTCGTATCGCCTGATCCCGCTGAACGGAAAGCGTTTCGAGATCCGTCAAATAGGAATCGAGCGCGGCGCCCTTCTTCTCCAGCAGCGGCGCAACGGCGGCGGTCACCGCACCGATCCGCCTGCACACCGGGTGCTCCCAACCGGCCTGGGCAGGCAGGCCGACGGCGGCCCTTGCCATGCGGTCGATGAGCAACCGCACCGGATGCGCATGATCGGCAAACAGGGAAGGATCGATGATCGCCCGCTTGAGCATGGGAATCTGTAATCGCCCGATGGCTGACTTGATAATGTCGGTGAGATCGTCGGAATCAAAAATTCCCTGGAATATCATCGCCATGGTATCGATGGCAATGGCTTCCGGCTTGCCGGGCGCCAGATCGAGATCCACCGATTTCACGGCGGCCCGCGGCCCCGACGGTGGGGAGGGTTCGATCGTCGGCGCCTCGACGGCCAAGGCGGTGGGCGGCTTGCTCTCCAACGCGGTCAGGCGGTCGAACAAGTGATTGAGCATGACCATGGCAACGGTGTCGAGCGCCGCGTTGCCGGTTTTCGAAACGCCGTCACCAGTGGGCGGCGGCGCACCGAAACGTTCCGGCTCCGTGGCGGCTGCCGCGCCGACGCGCTGGGAAAGCAGGTGCTGCAAGGCGGACAGCACATTGCCCGACGGCAGGTTCGTGCCGTTGCCTTGCGCCGAGGTCTGACCAAGATCCGCGGCAGCGCCATCGACTCCTTGCGTCCCCCGCGCACGACGCATGCCTTGTGAGGCCATGCCGACATCCCGACTGTCGAGAAAAGCCTCTATTTCTCGATAAAGCGCTGGAAGCCGCGGAGAAAAATCCTGCTCAAGGCGCTCCAGCGCAGCCACGATCCGTTCGGTTCCGCCCTCCAGGCGTCCGGCGATCGCCGACAGCCCGGCGCAAATGGTTTCGGAACCCAGTGGATTGGCCGCCTCCGGCATCCGCGGCTGCTGCAGCAAAGTCATGTAACGCAGCCGGCAACGCCCAAAAGCGGTACCGCTCGCTTCACGCAAGCGCCTGCCGATATCGGTGATGCGGATGTCGATTTCGAGATCGTCATCCGCCATCAAGGTCATTTTCGACGCCGTGAGCGCCAGCGACCGACCGATTTCACTGTCCTCGTCCCCGGAAAGCAACTTGTCATGCGCGTCACCGATTGCCCGAGTGAAGGCGTCGATCAAGGTTGACGGCCCGATGTCCGCCGATCGGAGCACCTCGGCCAACCCGCGCTGGAAAAGTTCGCGACTCGCGAGCAAAATGTCGGGCGCGTCTTCCCTGTGAGGGGTGGGCGGTTGCAAGGGGTAGTAGTCGGGCATCGTGTCAGGCCAAGCGGGAAAATGGTTCCCGACGGTTGAAAGAATCGCGTCGGGCGCTCAGTCGGCGAAATTCCAGCGTGCGAACAGCTGCCGGCAGTATAAACGAGGGCGTTGGGAGTTTGTCGGCCTTGAGTCGCCATCGCGCCGGCCTTTTGGAGAAATCATGGAAAGAAAGCGGCTTGGCGACAGCGCCTTGCAGGTATCGGCGATATGCCTCGGCACAATGACTTTCGGACAACAGAACAGTGAAGCCGAAGGACATGCCCAACTGGATCGCGCCGTCGCCAACGGCGTCAACTTCATCGATACCGCCGAAATGTACCCCGTACCGCCACGCGCCGAGACTTGCGGCGAAACGGAACGCATCGTCGGCACCTGGCTACGCGGGCAAGCACGGGACAACGTTGTTCTGGCAACCAAGGCCGCGGGGCCGTCACGCGGTCTGCACTGGATACGCGAAGGAAAGCTCGGCTACGATCTTGCCAGCCTGCGCGCCGCCGTCGAGGGTTCCCTCAAGCGCTTGCAAACCGACTATATCGACCTCTATCAATTGCACTGGCCGGCGCGCAACCAGCCAATGTTCGGTCAATGGCAATTCGATCCCGCGCAGGAACATCCGGCGACGCCGATCCTCGAAACGCTGGCCGCCTTGGCGACGCTCGTTCGCGAGGGAAAAATCCGTTATTTCGGTCTGTCGAACGAACATCCGTGGGGCGTCATGGAATTTCTTCGCCTGGCCCGCGAACACGATCTGCCACGACCGGTATCGCTGCAAAACGCTTATAGCTTGATCAACCGCAATTTCGAGACCGGGCTCGCGGAAGTCTGCCATCGTGAACACATCGGCCTGCTCCCTTACTCGCCGCTGGCGTTCGGGCTGCTCTCGGGCAAATACCTCGCCAACCCGAACGCGACTGGCCGCATCACCGAATTCCCGGGTTTTGGACAACGCTACGGCAAGACCAACGTCGAACCGGCGGTCGCCGCCTATGCCGAACTGGCACGTTGCAATGACATGACGCCCAGCCAGATGGCGCTGGCTTTCGTCTATTCACGCTGGTTTACAGCCAGCACGATCATCGGCGCCACCACTTTGGCGCAGCTTGACGAAAATCTCGGCGCCTGGACGCGGCGGCTACCGGAAACAGTGCTGGCGGAGATCGATAAAATCCATCTGCGTTACACCAACCCGGCACCCTGAGCCGACTCCGGGTTCACCGGCACCATCATTGGCGAGAAAAGTCGTCAAGCGCGCGGAAAGCGACTCAGTGTTTGTCCGCCGCCTTGCCTGCGCCATTTTTTCCGCTTTTATCCTCGGTGTCCTTGGCGCTCTTTTCTTCCACGCCTTTTCCGTCAACGGTCTTTCCTTCGGCGCCCTTGCCTTCGAGTGGTTTCTCGCCACCGTTTTCGGAACCCGCGGCCGGATCGGCTTTCTTTTTCTTGGTGCCGGGCGGTTGCGGTGGCGGCAGTTGCGGTGCGACGGTCTCCAGCTTGTTCTCGCGCATATAGACATCCATATCGCGCCAGCCTTCGTAAATCGCGGCCTTGGGTAACCAGGAATAGATCGAGTAGCAATCCTCGATCGCCCGCCCCGACTGCCGGCATGCGCCGCCAACGGCCTTGCCTTCGCCCTCCAGGCGTGCCGCTTTGGCCGCCGGCGCTTCGATCCCCAATTTCTGCTGAATGGCGTCGCAAGCGCTCAAACCGAACACCAGCGCGCCTGCACTCAGGATGACGCGAAGCTCATTACGCCGCGCATTGAACACGAAAACCCCTGGTTTGTGGTTGGGAGATGCCGCATTCTAACCAGTTCGCCGTCGGTCGTGCACGCGGCGGCGGGCCGGCCGCTGGAACGATGCCGCGCCTTGTGTCGATGCGGAGACATGCCGTCATGATCATCCTCCTTGCCCGCCGTCAAAATTCATCTGGCGTGAAGGAGTATGCTTAACGATAACGAATCGCGCCAAACGAGAATCGAGACCGGCATGGGCGAGCCCGATCGTTTCGATCCGGAGACGAGCATGACTACTTTTTTTTCGACGCTTCCGTTGCGCAACAAGCTTCTCTTTGGTTACTTGCTGACCTTTCTGGTGTCGGTCGTGCTCGGCAACCTGATCATCTTGCTGGTCGTGCACAACACCATCGAAACAAATACCGAAAAGGAACTAATCAACACCAACAACATCATCATGAACATGGTCAAGAGCGCGTCTGACGCGTCGATCAAGAATCACTTACGTGCCGTCGCCGAGAAAAATCTTGAAATCGTTCGGCATTATCATGAGGAGTTTCGGCAAGGCCGGATCAGCGAGCAGGAGGCAAAGAATAACGCCAGTGAAGTCCTGCTGTCGCAGACCATCGGCAAAACCGGTTACATCTATGGCGTGGATAGCAAGGGGATTCTTCGCGTACACCCGAAAATCAACGGTTCCGATCTTTCGAAATACGACTTCATTCGCCAGCAAATCCAGCTCCGGGAGGGGTATCTCGAGTACGAGTGGGCGAATCCAGGCGAAATGACGCGGCGCAAAAAAGCGCTTTATATGTCTTACTTCGGTCCATGGGACTGGATCATTTCCGTTTCGTCCTACCGCGACGAGTTCAAGGATTTGTTCAAGGTCAGCGATTTCCGTGACGACATCCTGTCGATTTCCTTCGGAAAAACAGGTTATCCCTATGTGATGGACGGCAACGGCACCCTGATCATTCATCCGAAACGCCAGGGCCAGACCATCCTCGATGCGAAGGACTCCAATAACCGGGAGTTCATCAAGGAAATCGTCGCCAAGAAAACCGGCAAGATCGTTTACCCATGGCAAAACCCTGGTGAACTCGAACCCCGGGACAAGCTGGTCATTTTCAACTACATCCCCGAGTTCGACTGGATCGTCGCCTCGTCAAGTTACCTTGAGGAATTCAACGATCCCTTGATGACCATCGGCTACGTGACGCTTTTTACACTGGGGGTGGTCACCCTTCTGGTCATACCGATCACTTGGCATCTCAGTTCCTCGATCAACAAACCCATCCAGGACATCATGCGCGGCTTCTCCCTGGGTGCGAAAGGCGACTACTCAAGCCGGATAGACGCCACGGGCGCCGATGAACTCGGTCAGCTTGCCGCCTATTTCAACAACTTCATGGAGAAGATTTCGGAATCGAATCGCAACCTCCATGCCTCCGAAGAAGAATACCGTCTGCTTTTCGAGAACGCGGTCGAGGGCGTGTTCACCATGACCCCGCACGGCAAATTTCTCAACGTCAACCCCTCGATGACCCGCATGCTGGGCTACGAAAGCCCCGACAGCCTGCTGCGCGAAATCGCCGAGCAAGGACCGGGGAGATATATCGACACCACGGAGAACGAGCGCTTCTTGTCGGCATTGTTCCGTAGCGGCACGGTAACCGGTTTTGAAACCGCGTATGTCCGGCGTGACCGCAGCACCTTGTGGGTATCGGTCAACGCCCGTGCCAACACCAACGCCGGAGGCGCCATCGCGACAATCACCGGTTTCTGCAGCGACGTAACCGCCAAAAAAACGGCCGATGAGGCGCAGAAGAAGATCAAGGAGGAACTTGAACAGCGCGTCGAGGAACGCACCGCCGAACTTTCGAGCTATATCGACAAACTGGAACAACGCAATGTGCGGGAATCGCTTTTCCTGGAAATGGGCGAGTTGCTACAGATGTGCCGCAACACCACGGAATCGTTCGCCGTGGTCGACAAATTCGTGGGTCGATTCTTTGCCGGCCACGCCGGCGCCTTGTTTCTTTTCGACAAAACCCGGAGCCGTCTGGAGGAAATCGTTTCGTGGGGCGCCGCTGGAGGAAGCGAAACGGTGTTTGACCGCAACGACTGTTGGGCCTTGCGACAAGGCAAACTCTATGCTGTCGGCGAAGACAATCGACGGCTGCCCTGCAACCACGTTCATCCGCGCGAGCACCTGACTTATCTGTGCGTTCCGCTCATCGCCCTGGGAGAGGTTCTCGGCCTGTTGCACATCCGCCCATCGCGGAACGGAAAGGATGGAAACCTCATCGACGAGGAAGCGCTGCAGGGACTAGCCACCACGTTCACCAACCACCTCGGTTTGTCGCTCGCCAATCTGAATCTCCAGGACAAGCTGCGCGATCAATCGATCAAGGATCCCTTGACGGGTCTCTACAACCGGCGATTCATGGCGGAGTTCGCTGAACAGGAAATCCGCAAGATCAAACGTCACAATGGCCCGCTTTCACTGTTTCTGATCGATGTCGACAACTTCAAGAAATTCAACGACACACACGGACACGACGCTGGCGACAGAGTGCTGAAGGAACTCGCGATCCATTTCGGAAGCTATTGTCGGGAAAGCGATATCGCGTGCCGCTACGGCGGCGAGGAGTTCGTCATCGTGCTGCCGGTCTGTCAGCAGGACGACGGTGTCGCCATTGCCCGGCGGCTCTGCGAAGGCGTGCGCGAACAATTGCACGTCGCCTACGGCAACCAAATTCTGGCGGTAACCATTTCAATAGGCGTCGCCTCGTCGCCGTCGCATGGACAGACCGTTGAAGACGTGATCAAGGCGGCGGACACCGCGCTGTACGAAGCGAAGCGGGCGGGGCGCAATCGCGTCGCGGTGGCCGCCAGCCCGATCCTATAGCGCCACCTGCTTAATCAAGTACAAAAAAATTCAGGTTTGATCGCGACATTCCGGCCGGCGCCGCCGCGGCTCACCGACAACGCCAACGTCGGGAGCAACCGGTGCCCGCGAGCGCGCCTTGCACGGGATCACGTCCGATAGCACGCCACCGCATTTCGCAAAGTGCTCGACAAGGTGACCAAGCGTCGCGACAAGCGTGCCGCATCCTCGGCGCCACGGCAACTGCCGTCGCTGGCGCGCGCCACCTCCTCGACTTGCTGAGCGATGGTCGTACTCGCTTTCCCCTGCTCCTTCAAGGCCGCGGAAATCGAACTGACTTCCGCGTCCACGCGCGCGACGTTGCTCTTGATACGACCGACGGCGGCGACCGCCTCATCCGCCTCGGCCATGCCTTTGCCGACCTGATTCACCGACAAATCCATTTGGACACAAGCCGCTTCGCTGCCATTTTGAATCGCCGCGATCTTGGCGGTGATCTCCTGCGTCGCCATGGCTGTCCGCTCGGCCAATTTACGCACCTCGTCGGCCACCACCGCGAAACCACGTCCCTGTTCGCCCGCGCGCGCCGCTTCGATCGCCGCATTGAGCGCCAGCAAATTGGTCTGATCGGCCACTTCGCGAATCACCTGCACGATAGAGGTGATTTCCCGGGAGGCTTGCCCCAAGGCTTGCACCGATACCGCCGTTTCCTTGATTCGTTCGCCAATCTGGCGCACCTGATCGATCGTCTGCACCATGACGCCGCCGCCCTGCGCGGCGGCGGCATCGGAATCATGCGAGACTTTCGCGACATTGGTGGCGGTGTCTGACACCTGATGAATGCTGGCGGTGAGTTGTTCCACGCACGCCACCATCGACGATGACGATTTTGACTGCTCGTGGGAATTTTCCGACACTTCCGTGGCGGCGGAGGCCAGTTCCGCCGCCAGCGTCGCCACTTGGTCGCTCGCCGTGGTGAACTCATGCAAAGTGCCGCGGATCGCGGCTGTCAGCCGGTCGACGGCGGCGGCGGTGTCGGCGATTTCATCGCGACCGGCAACACCGATGGGCTGCGTGAAATCACGGTCCTCGACGACATGCACCACCGCGGCGCGCATCCGTCCCAGTGGAACCACCACCGTTCGGTAAAGCATGAAGCCAATCGCCAGGCTGATCGCCGCCGTCAACGCGATCACGACGGCCAATTCGATCTTGGTGGTTTTCCCGAGTTCGGCGGCTTTCCCCCGATAGCGATCGCTGCTGGCAACACTGTCCTCGACGAGTTTGTCGATGGTCGGCAAGAACGCGCGGAACACTTTGCGCTGCTCGCCGCGAAAATAGGCAAGCGCCTGCTCCATCTCGCCGCCGCGAACCAATTTCAGCAATTGCTCGCTGGTTTTCATATAGGCTTCGGAAGCCTGCCGATAGGTCGCCAGTAATTGCCGCTGCTCTTCCCGGCTGATTTTCGCTTCATACCGGCTTTCAAACGTCTTGACCGCGTCGATATTTTTCTTTTGCCGCCCGAGTGTCTCTTCGATTTCTTCCGGCGAGCGCGTCAGCAACAGTTGCGTTTCGCGGTTGCGATAGTCGAGGATTTCCGCTCTGAGCGCGCCAGAATAGCGAACGCTTGGCAGTTCGTTATTGGAAATCTGCTCGGTCACCTCGTCCTCCGCCTGCAACTGCACCAGCGCTATGCCGCCGGTCAGCGCGATCAAGCCGATAAAGACACTGATGGCAAAAAGGATTTTTCGCGCGATAGTCATTGTTCACCACTCCAAAGGCAGATTCGGAATCGTCGGCAAGAACTCGTCCAAGGAATCGAGCACAGCCACCCGACCGGTCGGCGCTTCCACAAATGCCGCCACGTGAGCAAAGTATAGTCAGCGAAATCAGGTCTTGCCGGGTGGTGACGGCAAACGGCGGCCAGCGGCAATGGCCTTGGCAAGCGCCTGCGTAAGGTTTTATGCGGCCTTCGCCGACCAGGCGTCGGCGTGGCAAGGTCGCCACGGACGCCACGAAAACCGAGCGCCGCGGCTTTGAAGGGAACGGTAAGCGCCCTGGGAGAGGTCTGGCGAACTCAGTCCGCCCAGCGTGCGGCGGCGTGCTCGTCCGCCTCGCGGGCATCGACCCAGCGCGCGCCCGTCGGCGTCACTTCGCGTTTCCAGAACGGCGCGCGGGTTTTCAGATAGTCGATCATGAACTCGCAAGCGGCGAAAGCGTCGCCGCGATGCGCGCTGGCGACAGCGAGCAGGACGATCTGGTCGGTCGGCAGCAGACGGCCGACCCGGTGAATGACGAGCGCGTCGATGAGCGTCCAACGCCGCCGCGCTTCGGTCACAATGGCCTCGATGGCCTTCTCGGTCATCCCGGGATAATGTTCAAGCGTCATTTCAGACACCTCGGACACGTCTTGCGCACCGTTGACGTCGCGCACCAGACCGACGAAGGCCACCACGGCGCCGATGCCGGGATTCTCGCGACGCAAAGCAGCCAACTCGGCGCCGACATCGAAATCCTCCGGTTGAACGCGAACCGCCATGTCAGCCACCGGTCACCGGCGGAAAAAAAGCCACCTCGTCACCTGCGTTGAGCGCCGAATCGGCGCGCGCCATCTCCTGATTGACCGCGCAGCGCAAATTCTTGGCGGTGAGCAGGCATTGCCATCGACCGCCGCGCGCGGCGAGAAAGCGGCGCAAACCGGCGACGTCACGCACATCCGCCGGCAGAGGTAAGGTCTCGCCGCTTTCAGAAAGTGTTTCGCGCAAACTGGCAAAATAGAGAATTTTGAGCATTGTCTCTTGTGCGGCGAACGGTTCTAATCGAGCAGTTCGGAAAACGGCAGGAATCGCACGGCATCGCCACGCCGAATCGCCTGTTGTTCCTGGACGTCGACCAAACCGTCGCCCCATACCGCCGACGTCAAAACGCCGGAGCTTTGGTTGGCGAACAAATCGAGACCGCCATCGGCGTTTCGCCGCGCACGCAGGAATTCGCGACGCGCATTCGGCCGCAGCCAGTCGAAATCGGCCCGCAGGCAATATGACACCGGATGCGTTTGCACCCCCCCCTGCATGCGCAGCAGCAGCGGCCGCAACAGCATCAGGAAGGTGACGAAGCCCGATACCGGATTCCCCGGTAGACCAACGAACGCCACTTCGCGCCCGTCGGCGACGATCTTCCCGAAGGCCAGCGGTTTGCCGGGCTTGATGGCGATCCGCCACATTTCGATCCGCCCCTCGGCGGCCACGGCCGCCTTGACATGATCTTCCTCGCCGACCGAGACGCCGCCGGAGGTGACGATCAGGTCGCTATCCGCCGCCGCCTCGCGCAACGCCCGGCGGGTCGCCGCCAACGCGTCGGGCACTTGTCCGCCATCGCGCACCTTGCAACCAAGCCGTTCGAGCAAGGCGATGAGCAGGAAACGGTTGCTGTTGTAAATGCCCCCCGGCGGCAGCGCCTCGCCGGGCATCCGCAATTCATCGCCGGTGAACAGCACCGTCACCCGCAAGCGACGATAGACCGGCAGGCTGGCTAGGCCCACCGACGCGGCCAAGGCGGTGTCTTGCGGCCGCAAACGCCGTCCGGCGGCGAGAATTTCACTGCCGGCGGCGATGTCGCTGCCGGCGCGGCGAATGTGCTCGCCGGGACGCGGCAGATGATCGATCGTTACCGCACCGTCGACCTGCCGGCATTTTTCCTGCATCACCACGGCGTCGGCGCCAGCGGGAATCGACGCGCCGGTAAATATCCTGGCCGCTGTTCCGGGTTGCAGGCGCGTGCCGACGACACCGGCGGTAATCCGTTGCGTCACCGGCAGGCAGGTTGCCAGTCGCGGCACATCGGCCACGGCCAGCGCATAGCCGTCCATCGCCGCGTTGTCCACGGGCGGCGCGTCGATCGGCGCCTGCTGGGCGGTGGCCAGCACGCGGCCGGCCGCCGCCAGTGTCGGAACCGACGACACGCCCGGAACCGTCTCGACGCTGGCCAACAGACGCGCCAGTGCTTCATCAAAGGACAACACGCGCTTTCTCCTCAAGTTCAACGGAAATCAGAATGAAACGAACGATGCTGTCGGCGTCGTTCAAATCGAGCCACACCGGCGCGGCCGGAAAGCCACCGGGTGGCGTTCGATCGCCCGCCACGGCGATAATAGTCGGATTATCGGGCCACAGCGGCGGTTTGCCATTGGCGGGACGATAGACTTCCAGTTTCGGGATCGACGCGTCCTTGAAACCTTCGACCAGCACCAGATCGCAAGGCGAGAGACGCGCCACGTGTTCGGCCAGCGCGGGCGGCGGCGCGACACGCAATTCGTGCAGCAACGCCCAGCGCGCGCTGCCGGCGATCAGCACCTCGCTGGCACCCGCCTGGCGATGGCGATAGGAATCCTTGCCTGGAATGTCGATATCGAAATCATGGTGTGCGTGCTTGAGAACCGACACCCGCAAACCGCAGGCCACCAGCCGGGGCAGCAGTTTCTCCAGCAACGTGGTCTTGCCCGAACCGGAATAGCCGGCGATTCCGAACAGCTTCATTGCGCGGCAACGGCCGCGTGGCGACCGGGCACGGGAAACACCGCGGCGAATCCGCCGCCGGGTGTCCGGAAATTGGTGGTCTGGCCACGGTACAGACGCGCCGAGATCAGCTGCACCGCGCCGCGATAAACGTAGTTGCGCAAGTCGAGTTTGAAATCCTGCTCAATGCCGTCGATCAGCAGCCGCCTTTGCGAGGGCGTCACTAACGCTTGCGCCACGTAGCCGCCGGCGGCAATCTCTTCGAAGACCCGTCGGGTCAATTTGTCGCCGCGATAGGCGGCCTTGGAGCCGAAGCCGGCCACCGGCTTGAAAAACCATTGCTTGCGCGTTGTCCAGAACGCCTCGGCGACGGTTGGCACGACATCCACGGTGCGCGGAATACTGCTTTTCAGACACTGCCGATCAGCCTCGTCAACGCCGATCTCGCCAAGCCACGTCTCGTCGGCGAGGACCGCCAGATTGCGCTTGTCGGCATACAGCGCATGCGTCCGCGGATGCGGGGTCAACACCACGGCATCGGCCAAATAGGCGGCGCGCAGGGCGGCGTGCCGCGGCTCGTCGAGGGCGAAGTCGGTCAGCCGGTTGTATACCAGGTCGACGATCTGGCCACGGCAGCGCAAACGCTCGCCGTCGTAGCGCAGCTCGTCGGGGTCGGCGACCAGCGCGCGGATGCCGGCCGCTTCGAACAACTGCCGGAAGAGTTCGAATTCGGGCGCCAGATACTGTTCGCCAGGAGCGTTATCGACAATGGCGATACAGGCCAAGGGCATCGCTGGCGAGTCGCCGCGCGCCAGACGCCATTCGTTGCGGAACATGTCCACGAATTCCGCCTCCACGGCGCTTTCGGCGGGCATCATTCGCGCCACCGGCGCGCAACAGGCGCGTTGCGCGCGCAACAGACGGGCGTTGAGCAGCGCGCCGCCAGCATTGGAATTGATTTCAATCAATTGCGGACCCTCCGGACCGAGGTGGAAGTCGTAGCCGAGAAAGACCCCCGCCGCCGCCGCCACATGGGCCGCCAACGGCGGCGCGTACGCCAGCACGCGCTGGCGATACGCGGGCAACGCGACGACACGCTCGACGGCGGCAACGATCCGCGCCATACGCTGCAAGTGTTCCTGACCGACGAAAACCATGCCGTCGGAGAACAGGTGCGGTCGCGTCGCCAGCAGTTCGGCGTGCGAAACGCTGCCGTCGCCCTCCTCCAGCGCCCGCTGCAAGGACGGATGATCGAGCGAAATACAGGCACAACCACGGTTGAGCCATTCCGCCGAGGTCTCGCCCTCCGCCGACATCACCTCGGCCACCGTTGCGAAGAGACGCTTGTCCATGCCGCTCAGGCCTCCGCCACAGGGGAAAAAAACGCCAGCGCATCGGCGAGTTCGCGGCTGCGGCGCATCGGCGGCAGGCTGCGCCAGATCCGCTTGCCATACGGCTTGCCGATCAGCCGGGGATCGCAGATCATCAGCACGCCCCGATCGGTTTCATCGCGGATCAGACGACCGGCGCCTTGTTTGACGTTGATCACCGCGCGCGGCAGTTGGTATTCCATGAAGGCATTGCGACCGGCGTTTTTCAATTTTTCGATCCGCGCCGACAGCACCGGATCGTCCGGCGGCGCGAAGGGCAGCTTGTCGATCACCACCAGCGACAAGGCGTCGCCGCGCACATCGACGCCCTCCCAGAAACTCTGGCTACCGATCAGCACGGCGTTGCCAAGGCGGCGAAAGCGCTCGAGCAGTTCGTTCTTGCTCAGTTCGCCTTGCAGCAACAGGGGCAAATCAAGCCCGGCCTGCGCCAGATACGTGCCCAACAGTTCATGGATGCGACGCATCGCGCGCAGCGAGGTACACAGAAAGAAAGCCCGTCCGCCACTCGCCTGCAATACGGGGAACGCGGCCTTGACCACCGCTTCGGTGTACGCGGGGTGGTTTGGATCGGGGAGGCTGCGCGGCGCGTAAAGCAGCGCCTGCCGCGGGTAATCGAACGGACTCTCCCAGCGCGCCGAGCAGGCATCGCCAAGTCCCATTTCGGCGCGGTAATGACTGAAGTCGTCTTGCACGGCCAGCGTCGCCGACGTGAAGATCCAGGCCCGTGGATGACCGCTCATCTGTTTTTGCATGATGTCGGCAATCGCCAGCGGTGTGGCGTTCAATTGCAGCGCGTGCGTGTAGGTTTCCACCCAGCGCACGAAATCGCCATTCGCGCCGTTTTGCCACGATTTCATGCGGTTGAGTAACTCGCCGCCCCGTCGCCAGCAATTTTCCAGACCGTCGGCCCGCTGCGCCTGTGTCTCGAGCACGGCGACCAACGTCTCAATGGCGTCGATCACCGCGGCGATTCCGTCGTCGAAACCGGCCCGGTCTTGAATCTGCGACAACCCATGGCGCGCCGGCTCGACCGGCAAGGTCAGGCGCAGATCGCGAGCGGCCTTGTCGAGAGTGCCGCAAGCGACCGGCAGATCGAGGCAATCCCGCGCCGATGCCACACCTTCGATCCGGGCATCGCGAGCCAGTTCGAGAAGTTGCGCGGTGGACACGCTTTCGCCGAAAAACAGGCTGGCGACTTCCGGCAGTTGATGCGCTTCGTCGAAGATCACCGCATTGCAGGCCGGCAACAATTCCGCCGTTCCCTCGTCGCGCAGCATCACGTCGGCGAAGAACAGGTGGTGATTGACCACCACCAGATCGGCCGCCAGCGCTTCGCGCCGCGCCGCCAGGACGAAACACTCCTTGTGATGCGGACACTCCTGTCCGAGACAGTTGTCGCGGGTCGACGTCACCATTCCCCAGACGGCGGCATTCTCGGGCACGTCGGCGCACTCGGCCTTGTCGCCGCTGCGCGTCTGTTTGGCGAAGCGCGCGATCCGCCGCGCGTAGGCCGCGTCCTCCCTGGAAAGAAAACGTCCGTCGGCGAGCGAGCGCTCGAGATGATAATGACACAGGTAGTTGGCGCGTCCTTTGAGCAATGCGACCTTGATCGGCGAGCCGAGCGCCTTGCGGATGGTCGGAATATCGCGCGAGAAAAGCTGGTCTTGCAAATTCTTGGTGCCCGTGGACACAATCACCTTGCCGCCGGACAGCACCGCCGGCACCAGATAGGCATAGGTTTTGCCAGTGCCGGTGCCGGCTTCGGCGACCAGGATGCTGTTATCGGCCATCGCCACGGCAATCCGTTCAGCGAGCTCGAGCTGCTGTGTCCGCATGCGATAGCCGGAAACACCGGCAGCCAACGGCCCGGCGGCGGAGAAAACGTCGGAAAGCACGGCAGTCATGAGCAATTGGTGAAAAGCAGCGCGAATGCTACCAGAAGCCGCCCGCGCGAACCCGCCGGTCGTTCAGCGGCAGAAAGAAAAAGCGTGCCGGGATTGCGTCGTCCGTCGAAAGGGCTACGGTTTATCCTTGTTCAGCAAGTCGCGCAGGTGACGCACGGGCACCGCATAGCTGATCGCCGACGGTTTGCTCAAAACCGATTCCTTGGTCTCCTTGACCAGCACCATGTTGATGATGCCGACCACTTCGCCCCGCTCGACCTCATAAAGCGGACCGCCGCTGTTGCCTGGATAGGCGGTGGCGTCAAGTTGATAGATATCGAAGCTGCCGCTGCGGAGTTGCGAAATCACGCGTGCGTTGATATCGCGTGCATTGCCGCCGGGCAACACGATCGGCGTGATCGCCGAAATGATTCCGCGATGGGTCACCGGCGAGAAAAACCCAAGGACGCCACCAATGGGAAAACCGGTGAAGGCGATCGACTGCCCTTCGCGAACCGGCGGCGAATCGTGCAGGGTCAACGTCGGCAAGGCTTGCCCCTCGATGCGCAACAGCGCCAGATCATGCGCCTTATCGACCAGCGCCAACTGTGCGGGACGTTGTTGCGCGCCGGACGCCCCCGTGCGCGCCAGAACCATCAATTTCTCGCCGACGCCGATATCGACCGGTGGCTCGATCACATGCGCGTTGGTGGCGATCTGCCGACCGTCGCCGACGACGAAACCGGTACCGCGCATGACGAACTGCGGACTGCGAGTAATTTGATAGGTACCGACCACCACTACCGACGGTTTCAGTCGCTCGACCACTTCCGGCAAATCCGCCAACGCCGGACCGGCCACCAGGAGGAAAAAAAACGTCGCGACCCGCGCCGCGACGGCATGACTGGGAACCCAAAATGCCGGCATCCGTGACCTCCCTTGAAATGGACGAGCAGAACGGCGGCCCGCTGGACGTGCCTGCTGTCCGCTCGCGGCTCTCAAGAGCCCTTGGTCAACCGGATTTTCTGCAATTCGGGCGACGGCGACGTCACCTTCCGGTCGTAAGGATGGTCCTCACGCTGAAACAGGCCGACGATGCGTTTGACGTAACCCCGCGTTTCCGCGTAAGGCGGCACGCCACGATAGCGGTTGACCGCACCTTCCCCGGCATTATAGGCTGCGGCGACCAGACTGACGTCGCCTTCGAAATACGCCAGCAGCCAACGCAAGTACGCCAGACCGCCGCGAATGTTCTGTTCGGGATCCAGGGGCTGTTTGACATTGAAACGCGCCGAGGTATCTGGAATCAACTGCATCAACCCTTGAGCGTTCTTGTTCGACAAGGCCGCCGCGTTGAAGTTGGACTCGGTCCGGATCACCGCCAGCGCCAAACGCGGACTGACCCCATACTGGGGCGCCAACTGATTGACCAGCGCGATGACTTTTTTCTGCGCTTCGCTGGTCGGCCGAATGACCTCGGCGGGTTCTTCGGGAATCGCCGGCGGGCGCATGCATTCCGGTACCTCCGACGAGGCTTCGCCAACAAAACGCTGCATTTTTTGCGACTGCGCGTGTCCCTGTTTGGCCGCCAGCCCAAAAAAATAGGCGGCCAACGCGTCGTTTCGGTCGACACCGCGACCGTTGGCATACATCCATCCGAGGCTGTATTGTGCTTCGGCATCACCAAGGCGCGCGCCGTCGCAGTACAGCTTGGCAGCGCGCGCGCCGTCCTTGGCCACGCCTTCGCCATGCTCGTAGGACAAGGCCTCCTTGCGCAGGGCCAACAGACGTTCCGCATCCGCCTCCTTTGGCGAATCGGCGGCGCCTACCGGCAGCGCACTCAGCACGCCGCAGACCACGAAAGCCGCTGCGCGCAGCACGGAAAGGGAATGTCGCAATCGCATCAGGACACCTCGTCGGATACGGCAAAACGGGCGACATACCACGGCATCGCAACCTCGACGCCCGCCTTGATGTCGTGGCTTGGGGCGTAACCGAGCAAACGCCTGGCCTTGCCTATATCGGCCTGTGAATGACGCACATCGCCGGGACGGAAATCGGCGTAGCTGGCACGTATCCCCAGCACATCGGGCCTGAAGATCGACAAGGCGTCGCGCAGAATCTCGAACAAACGATTCAGCGACGTTCTATCATCGACCGCGACGTTGTAAACCTGATTCAACGCCGCCGGCTCGTCGACCGTCGCCGCCAGAAGATTGGCCTGCACCGCGTTATCGATGAAACAGAAATCGCGGCTGGTTTCGCCATCGCCATTGATGGTCACCGGTTCGCCAAGCAGCAGCGCTTTCGTCCAGCGGGGAATCACCGCCGCATAGGCACCGTCGGGATCCTGCCGCGCGCCAAAGACGTTGAAATAACGCAGGCCAATCGATGGAAAACCATAGCAGCGCGCGAAAACATCCGCGTAAATCTCGTTGACCAACTTGGTAACCGCGTACGGAGACAGCGGTTTGCCAATCCGGTCCTCCACCTTCGGCAAGGCTTGATGATCGCCGTAGGTGGAGCTTGAGGCGGCATAGACAAAACGCGTGACGCCGGCGTCACGCGCAGCCACCAGCATGTTCAGGAAACCGTCGATATTGGCGGCGTTCGTTGCCAACGGATTCGCCAGCGAACGAGGCACCGAACCCAGTGCGGCTTGGTGGAGGACGAAATCGACACCTTGACAAGCCGCACGGCAGGCGTCCGCATCGCGGATATCGGCCTCGACAAATCGATGACGCGACCATTGCTCGGCAGTCACCAGCGAACGGACCTCGTCGATATTCCGGCGATGACCCGTGGCGAAATTGTCCAGTCCGACAACGGCCTGGTCGAATTTGAGCAGTGTCTCGACCAGATGCGAACCGATGAAGCCAGCGCTACCCGTCACCAGCCAACGCGCCGGCCGGAGGGCAAGCTGTCGACCAATCGCACCAAGTTCGGCCGGGAGTGCGCTTAAAGACGCCACACGTCCACTCCGCGGGCGGTCAACTCGGAAGCATCGAACATGCTCTTGACGTCGGCAAGAACACCACCATTTTTCAATTTTCCGACATAATCGTCCACGGAGCGGTCCTTGAACTGGCGATGGGCCACAGCAGCGACAATCGCCGACGCTTGCGGCAGGTTGTCCCAATCGGTCAGTTCCACTCCGTATTCATGGAGGGCTTCGTCGGAATCGGCAACCGGTTCATGCACCAGCACTTTCGCGCCATAGGACTCGAGTTCCCGAATGACATCGATCACTCGCGAATTGCGCAAATCGGGACAATCTTCCTTGAAAGTCAGACCCAATACGATGATCGGCGCATCCTTGACCGGCATGCCGTTGCAAATCATTCGTTTGACGGTCTGTTCGGCGATGAATTTACCCATCCCGTCGTTGATCCGACGCCCGGCATTGATCACCTCAGGGTGATAGCCCATCATTTCCGCCTTATGCGTCAGATAGTAAGGATCGACGCCGATGCAGTGACCACCGACCAGACCGGGGCGGAAGGGGAGGAAGTTCCATTTGCTGCCGGCCGCCTCCAGAACTTCGATGGTATCGATTCCGATACGATTGAAAATGATCGCCAACTCGTTCATCAACGCGATGTTCAGATCGCGCTGGGTGTTCTCGATGACCTTGGCCGCTTCGGCCACCTTGATGCTCGACGCCGGACAAACGCCCGCCGTGATCACGCTGGCATACATGTCGCGTACACGCTCTAGTGTCTCCGGCGTATCCCCGGAAACCACCTTCACAATCTTGGTCAGCGTCCGCTCCTTGTCGCCGGGGTTAATCCGCTCAGGCGAATAACCGACAAAGAAGTCCTTTTTCCACTTCATGCCCGAGTGTTTTTCAATAATGGGAATACAAACTTCCTCGGTTGCACCCGGATAAACCGTGGACTCGAAAACAACGGTCGCGCCGCGTTTGAGATGCCTTCCCACCGCAGCGGAAGAACCGATCAGCGGCCCGAAATCCGGCTGATGCGCCTGATCGACCGGCGTCGGAACGGCAACAATCAAAAAATCGGCTTCGGCCAAAGCAGCCGGGTCGGTTCCCACTTCAAGATGAACCGCCGCTTCCAGATCCGCACTGCTCACTTCCCCGGTCGGATCGACACACTTCCGATAGTGTGCGACCTTGCTCTCCGAGAGATCGTAACCGATGGTTCTGCCTTTTTTGCCAAACTCCACGGCGAGCGGCAAACCGACGTAGCCCAAGCCAACCACAGCCACAATAGTCATGAACGTTCTTTCCTTTGCATGTTATTCGTGGGCCAGAATCACTGGCGCCAACTACAAATCCTTCGACAACTGCAACACTTCCGTTTGCCCGGCAAACTTGTCCCCCAGTTTCGTCAACTGGTCGAGTTGTATCTTGGCTTCACCCTTTTGTCCGGCCTTGATCAAGGCCTTGGCATAATTCAGGCGTATCTGCGCGGCTTGTGGAGCAAGTTCCAACGCCTTTTTGAACAGATCCAGACCGCGTGCGCTCTCGCCTTTATCGCTCAATATCACGCCCAAAGTATCCATCAATGCCGGCTGATTGGGTGCCAACTTGTTCGCTTTTTCGGCATATTCGATGGCTTTCGGGTCCTTCAACTGGTTACTTGCCCACGCCAAGTTGTTCAACACCGCCGGATTGTCGGGTTGCAAGTCGAGAAGAAAACGATAGTGCTTACCGGCGCCAACATAGTCCTTGCGCGCACTCGCGGCCTCGGCCAGATACAGGCGGAAAGCCACGTCCTTGGCGCGATCCTTGAGCCAACCCTCCGCATATTTGTCGGCCTCGACCACGTTGCCAGAGGCGACGAGAGCGGAATGCAGTTTGATCGCCAACTCCGTGGCCACGACTTGCTTCAGGCCATTGCGATAAGCGGCAATGGCTTCGGGCCACGCCTTTTTCAATGCATAGGCATCGCCTTCGAGCACGTAGCCGACAGCCTCCTTCGGCCGCTGCTTCTGCACATTACGCGCTACGGCAATGGCATTCGGCAACTGACCGGCATCGATTTCCAGCATCATCAAACCGCGTTGCGCTTCCAGGGAATCCGATTTCACATCCAGCGCCTTGCGCAAACTGTCACGGGCGCCCGCCTTGTCTTTGGAAGCCAGCTGGACCTCCGCCATGCGCAAATACGGTTGCGGGGAATCGGGTTTCACCGACGCCAGTTTGCGATAGGTGTTGAGAGCCTGATCGTGGTTTTCCGCGGCTTGCTGCGCGCGACCGGCGGCATCCAGTATTTCCGGCCGATCAGGCAGCGCTGCCACCGCATCCTGACCGACGGCAACGGCCTTCTTGAAATCTTTCCGGCCCATGTAAAGACCGACCAAGGCCAAGCGCGGACCGGGATCGGAGGGATCCGCGGTCACTGCCCTGTTGATCAAGGCGGCGATTTCTTCGGTCGTGGCCCCTGTCTTGAGGGCTATTTCAGCCATGGCCAACATGGCCTGTACGTTTTTCGGGTCCTTGGCCAAAACGGACTCGAAACGTTTCTTCGCTTCTTCCGGCTTTTTATCGGCCAAATCGAGGTTGGCGAGCGTCATGACCGCCGGCATATACGCCTGATTAAAAGAAAGCGCCTTTTCCAGGCTCTTCCTGGCGCCAGCGACATCTTTCGTGCTCAATAACGCCATGGCCCGCAGATTGTGCGTCAACGGATCGTCAGGCTGCTTTTTCTCCAACACGGCAATGGCTTTCAGCGCTTGATCGAATTGTTTCCGTTGCATGTGGGCGGCGATGAGCGCCAGATCCGCGCGATTGCCGGTATCCGTTGCGGCAACTTGTTCCAAATCGTGAAAAGCGCTTTCGGTATCGCCCTTGGCCAGGTTGACCATCGCCAGAGAAGTTCGATTGCCGGGGTTTTGCGGATCCAGAGCGCTGGCTTTTGCAAAATAAGCGCCGGCTTTTTCAACCTGCCCATTCTGCATGAACACCTGACCAGCCAAGGCCAACATATTCGGATTTTTGTCGATCCGGTCGAGGACTGGCTCTAGCGTTGCGAGCGCCTTGGCCGGTCGCCCCGTGCGCAGATAAATTGCAATCAACGCGCGCCGGGCCATGCTCAACTGTGGAGAACCGGCGAGTGCTCTGGCCAAGTAGGCTTCGGCCTGAGTGTATGCTTTTTGCTCGTATTCGATCAGACCGGCCAACTGCAAGCCGTTGGGGCTATCGGGCGTTGCCTTGAGATGTAGTAGTACAGCGTCCTTGGCCGCCGGGAAGTTCTTTTGTTGATACGCCATCGCGGCAACCAGAAAAGTGGTTCGCGGATGATTCGGCGCGAGCTTTTTCATTTCCTCGATTTGCTTGGTGGCTTCCTCGAACTGGTTGGTGGCCAACAGCAGCGAAATGAGTGACGAGTAGGCAGGCAGGAAGTCCGGCTTTATCTCGAGTGTTTTCCTGTAAGCCGCCAAGGCACCAGGATTGTCGCCCTGGGTAGAAAGGAGCTGTCCGCGCAACTGCCAAGCGTCATAGAGGTCCGGCGACTTCGCCAGCGCGTCGTCTAGCAACGCCAGCGCGGCTTTAAAATCGCCAGTCCCCGCCTTCAAACGGGCCTGCCCCATCAGTGCCGGCGCATAACCTGGGCGCGCCGTCAAAGCGGCGGCATAGGCCGTCGCCGCGGGCTCCACCTTGCCTTGCGTCAAGTAAGCTTGACCAATGACGGTCTGCAACTCGGCCCTGGCATCCGACGAGGACAACTCGACTTTTGCCAAGTCGTTGGTCACTTGATCGGCGTGGCCGAGCATCAGCAGCGCTCGCGCCAACACGGGTGTCACCTGATCCGTCGGATACTTGAGTGCTTGCGCTTTACGCAACTCGACTTCGGCTCCCGTGGGATCACCCGTTTCCATCAGTGCCTTGCCGAGCAAGAAACGTGCTTCGGCAAGATCCGGATCTTTCTGCAAAGCGTTTTTGAGTTGGATAACCGCCGCTTTGCGATCATTGTTGGCCAGATAATCCTTGGCCGAAACCAACGCATTCTCGGGTTTGTCCCCACCACCGCACCCTACCAGCAGCAGTGTCGCGAGCAATGTCGAAACGGTCGCTTTGCGCAGTACGCGCACCGCATGAGCAGTATTCATGAATGTCCCCACGGAATGGCAAAATCGCCCAGAACGAGCGTTACTTCAGTCCAAATCGATGCATCGTCGAGGCGAGAGGGTCCGGCGACAAACGAGCCTTCCGTAACGAGCGTTACTTCAGTCCAAATCGATGCATCAGATCGTACAGCGTTGGACGACTCACGCCAATCATTTCGGCGGCCTTGACGACGTTTCCATCGGCTCTCGCGAGCGCTGTAATAATCACCCGCTTCTCGGCTTCGTCACGCGCGCGCCGCAAGTCCAACCCAGCCGGCTCGAGCGCCCCTCCCACGATCAGACCCAAGTCTTCTGCCGTGATTTGGTTCCCATCCGCCATGATCACCGCTCGCTTGATGTAATTTTCAAGTTCGCGGACGTTGCCCGGCCAATTGTGCGCTTCTATCGCCCTGACAGCATCTTCACGTAAAGACATCGCGCCACGATGCTGCTCCTCGGCCATGCGCCTTACGAAAGCGTGCGCCAGCAAGGCGGCGTCACCGGAACGCTCGCGCAACGACGGGATGTTTACCACAATTTCAGCGAGCCGATAATACAGGTCCTCACGAAAACGCCCCTCGGCAATCAACGCTTTTAAATTCTGGTGTGTCGCGCAGACAATTCGTACATTGACTGGGATTTCCTGCCGCCCGCCAATTCTTTCAATGACGCGTTCCTGAAGAAAGCGCAACAATTTGGCTTGCAGCGGGTGTGGCAGATCGCCGATTTCATCGAGCATCAGGGTGCCGTTGTTGGCCGTCTCGATCTTACCCAACGTTGTCTTGGCGGCGCCGGTAAAAGCCCCTTTTTCGTAGCCGAAAAGCTCGCTTTCGAGAAGATTGTCTGGAATGGCGGCGCAATTGATGGCGACAAAGCGCTCGCGGCGCCTTGGAGACGATTCATGCACCGCGCGCGCCAGGAGTTCTTTACCAGTACCGCTCTCGCCGAGCAGAAGAACCGTGGCATCGGTGACAGCAACGCGTTCGACGGTACGGCAGACGCGCAACAACACGGGATCACGGGTAATCAAACCTGAAAGAACATCCGGCTGCTGCATCGATTGCAGGCGCTTGTTTTCCTGTTGTAGTTCATGTAACCGGTACGCGCGCTGAATCGTCAGTGCAAGCATTTCGATTTCAAACGGCTTGGCAAAAAAATCATATGCTCCCAGGGCGATTGCACGCAAGGCGTTGGCGCGATCATTTTGTCCGGTCAGGACGATGACTTTCGTATCCGGCGCCAAAACAAGAATTTCTTCAAGGAGTTTAAAGCCCTCCGAAACAGAATCCGCATCGGGAGGCAAGCCAAGATCCATCGTCACCACCGACGGCTGGTAACGACGAATCTGGACCAGCGCTTCCTCACGATCATCGGCGACCAAGGTATCGTACTGGTCAAAAGCCCAACGAAGTTGTTTTTGTAGCGCGCGGTCGTCCTCGACGATCAGCAAGTACGGCAGTTTCTCGACGCTCATGTCACCTCGCCCAACGACTGAGCAGTCGGTGGCATCAAACCGTTATCAAACAAGGGAAGCAACAAACTGACTTGCGTCCCGACATCAATCGTGCTGTCTACCGACAACTTGCCGCCCAACTCGTGAACATATTGAAAGCTTTCATAGGCACCTATGCCCATTCCGGTTGGCTTCGTCGTCTGGAATGGTTTGAACAGACGCTCCCGAATAAATTCCTGACTCATGCCATGCCCGGTGTCGCCCACCACCACCAAGGCGTTGTCACCCTCACGATCCAATCGGAGCCATACGTCACCACCATCCTCTGTCGCATCCAAGGCATTTTGAACCAAATGCCCGATCACCCGTTCAATCCGGTCTTCATGGCCACGGGCAATCACACGATCTTGGATGACCAGTTCGATATCTCTTCCCTGCCCGGACTTGGCGTTCTGAATTCGGCGCACGACATCCGTGAGGTTGATGCCGCGCGGACTGTCAAGCGGAGTCGCTCCTTCACGCAACTGCAGCATCAATTGACGCATGCGTTCAACCGAGTGCTTGACGGTCATCAGCATGTCTTCTTGGAACTCCGGATTGCCGCTATGGCGTTCGGCATTTTTCAGCATCAGTGACAGCTGCGCAACGATATTCTTCAGATCATGCACGACAAAAGCCGACATCCGGTTGAAAGAGTCAAACTTCCGAACGTCAAGCAACGCTTCGCTGGCTTGCATCTGTCCAAGAAATGCGCCCGCTTGCCTAGCCGCCGTTTTAAGCAGGTCGTTCACCTCCCAATTGACATCGATCTTCGTCCGCGCTGTCGCCAGCACAACAAACGCAATCAGCTCGCTACCGGTCGTCAATGGTACCACCAGCCAAGCATTCGGCACTTCAACCAACCAGGACGGCAAAACGAGTCCATCATAACGCCGCGGCAATGAACGATATTCTTCCAGGTTGATGACCCAACCACTTTCCGACAGGAATTTACACAGCGAACTCCCGTCGTCTTCGGTTGCCGACGAGGCAGGCATGTTCCAATACGCCGTCTGCGCGAAGAAGCGGCCGGAAGGATCTTTTAGCCACAATGCGCCGCCCGGACTTTCAACCATATTCGCCAAACCACGAACGACATGTTTTCCCATGCCGACAAAACCGCCCTGCGACGAGAGCGCCTGCGTGAAACGCAACCATTCTTCTCGGTAATCATAGCGATAACTGAAGAAGTGCTTGCCAACCTGAACCCGCAAACGGGCTCGCATCGACCCAGAAAAAGCCAAAAGGGCGAGGAAGAGCATCGCCGCAAACATGAGCGCAAATTGCAGAGCGCGCCCCCATTCGCCGCCGAAAAAGCGCACGTAATACCCTGCGGACGCCATGAACAACAGGTAAACACCAACGATCACCAACGTCGCCGACTGCATCGCGACCTGCTTCGAGATGACCATTTTTCTCTTCCAGCCGTTGCTGCGAATCGCCGACAACGCCATCAGCGGTAAGCCCAGCGCGTGTGCGAATCCACGAATACTGAACGCATCGACGTCCACTTTCGTAAACAACAAGGCATCGGAATAGAGATACAGGTCGTAAAGGAACGCCGCTCCTAACCCGAGACATAAGGGCTTGATACTCCAACGAAAATCGGGCGAGACGTTGCGAAAAAGTTGTTCGATCAGCACCAAGCCGAAAACGCTCATCGCCAAAGAGGAAAAGAGCGCCATTCGTGCCGAAGGCAAAACGAAGTCAAGACCCAGACCAACTAGAATCTGTGCTCCGATGCCGACAGCGACGAGCAGTAGTGCGATCCTACTCAGCCATCCGTACCGCCCTGGCGATGCATCACGCTCTGTTCCCTCTGGCTTCATCAACACCAGCAGGAACAGAAACCAAGCACCGTAGCGTAGCGCGTCGGAAAGAAGGCTCGCACTGAGAAAAATCTTGTTTCCCGTCAGCGCGTACCCCAAACCCAAGACACCCCAGAGGGCGCTCAACCCGGCGGCAAGACACATGGCGCGACCGCGACCGCCTGTTTGCCAGCCAGACGCCAGATAAAGCGTCACGATCGCCGCCAAGACACCGGCCAGCCCGTAGCTCCATACGGAAACCAATGCAAATTTCGCGTCGATCACGGCGCACGTCCGTCCAAAATCCCGAAACCCAAAGCAAAGGGCCTAACTTCGGTCATCGCGCGCCCTTACCGGTCAGCACCACGCCAACCGTTTGAAAAAGAATCAAGATATCCAGGAACAAGGTGTGGTTCTTGACATAAAAAAGATCGTATTGAAGTTTCTGAATGGAATCATCGACGGTCGCACCATAGGGATAGCTGACCTGCGCCCAACCGGTAACACCCGGCTTGACGCTATGACGAACCGCATAGAAGGGAATGTCGCGGGTCAGTTTATCAACAAAATACGGCCGTTCCGGACGAGGCCCCACCAAGCTCATATCGCCCACCAGCACATTGTATAGTTGCGGCAACTCATCGATCCGCACTTTGCGGATAAACCGGCCTACGCGCGTCACACGATCATCGTCGGCAGAAGCCCAGCGCGGCTTGCCATCGCCTTCCGCGTCGGTACGCATGCTGCGAAACTTAACAACCTTGAACAAGCGACCATCCAGACCCACTCGCTCCTGCCGGTAAAAGACCGGACAACCACTTTCAAGCACAATCAAGAATGCTGTCAGCACCATCACCGGCAACGTCAACACAAACATAAACAACGCCAGCACTATATCAAACAGTCGTTTGACTGTTGCCCTGCGCCAACTTTGACGAAAGCCCTCACCAAAAATCAGCCAGCCGACTCGCAAGGAATCGAGACGAATCTGGCCCAGCGCACGCTCGAAATAACTCGCAAGATCAAGCACTCGAACGCCAGACAACTTGCAGTCGAGCAATTCACGCAAAGGAAGGACACCGCCGCGGCGCTCCCGCACGGCCACGATAATCTCATCCACCTTCAGGGAATGCGCCGTGTCGGAGAGCGACATCTTTCGCGACAACACAGCTTGCGGCGGAACGGCGAAATCGGTTTCTCCAACACTAGGATAAAAACCGACGATCTGGATATCCGGATCGGACTTACGCAGCACCTTGCTCACCGCTTCCGACTCTTCACCGACGCCAAAAACGAGCACCCGATGGGTAAGCATTGAGCTACCGCGGTGATGCGCCAAGTAAACATGATGAAGCAAGGTCGCGAAAATGGCGCCCAGACCTGATAACAACATGAACCCGCGATCGACTTCGGCAACCGACAGGATGGCGAATACCACATAAGCCAGTGGAATTGCGAGGTAAAGCGACAAAACCGCACGCGCATGGGTTTCATCCCTCGTGCGCGTATGAACCCGCTGATAGATACCGAGCCACGCGTTCAGTACAATCATCGTCAACCCGAAGACCACCCCGTAAAAAGCAATCTTCTCTAGAACCAACTGCCCTCCGCGGCCAATCCATAAGGCAGCGAGGATTACGCAGAGCACGGGAAACATCAGGTCGACAGCCACCTGAGCGATAGTCTTGCGATGAAACCAATGATTAAATACTTTGATCATGTTAGACCCCCCGCAAGCGTGTATAGCCCCTGAGAACTTTTGCAATACAACCAATCCGGTCTTTGAAGCATTCTCTCGTCTTTAACGAAAAACACTTCAAACCACATGTAACGAAGGCTACCATCGCCGCAGATCGCAGACCGTGATCTATTGCACAGGGGAAGAACAATCTTCAAAGGGACCAACCGAGCCTATCGGCTAGCGATAAAAAGACTACCGCTCCGAAGAATAGTCCAAACCTTCCGCCAGATGATATTCAAATTTTTTTGGACGTGCCTTATGCAGTTACAACAACGGATACCAAAGGTTTTCCGGACCATCCCGCCAACTTGCCAGAGCGTTTTTTCATCGAAATACCAACATGGTACTCTGGAGCAAAAAATTAAAATTCATTAATTCATGTGTATCACTCTATTCCCTAAGTCCTCCCGGGAGTTGGCAAAAAGAGAGGTGAATAGCAGCAAGAAAAAAAGAAAGGCGCTACGAGGCATGTCCAACAAGCTGGCGAATGTACCGACGATTGCCGTGCCGCTTAATGCGGCCAGCAAATACGGCGCCAGTGGATGCGCACACCCTTCACCGCGCAGCAGATTGTTGCATGCCAGACAGATCAACACGAGCAGGATCAACAAGCCAACCCCCCCCTGATCGATCAGGACTTCGACGACAAGATTGTCGATATGCCAGGGAATGAAGTAATTTCGGCTGGAAAAAAACCAATACGCCAAACCGTTGGAGAAATCTCCGTTGCGCAACATCTGGCGACCTTCACGGTCTTCAACATAGACATTGTCGATGTCGACAAACGCGGCGCCCCCTCCGTTCAGGCGCAGCACAAAAAAACCCAGTGGCGACCACCACTCGTCCCTCGAACTTGCGTTTGTCGAACGGACGCTGAATGAAACATGTTGCCAGTCGCCACGCCCCCGATAATCGATCCAAACGGTTTCCGGGCACGACGCGGTGTACAGCAGATGCCGACGGCAGATGCCGATGCTCATCGCGGCGATGTCGTTGGCTCGTAGATCCATCCCGACGAAGTAATTCTTGTCGACTGGCAAGGGCAGTCGCTGCAAGACCTCGAATTTTCCACGCACGTTGTCGTCCTGGTTGTCGGCACTGAAAATTCGCAGGAATTTGTCGTTGCCTTGCGTGATCGACAACAGGTGACCTGGAAATGCGTGGTTGGGTGTGGCTAGCGCATAATTCGCTGGGAAGCGCCCCAAGCCTCGACCGAAGGCCAATTCCATCGGTGTGCGTAGCAAGGCTAATCCTTGACGCCAGTGCTGTAACCGTCCGCCAAAATCGTGCCCGCTTTCGGACAGCCGTCGACTCATGTAATTGCCGATGCCAATAACGGCAAGGACTTCAATACACAACACGCCAACCAGAACCCCGCCTTGCCAACGCCTCCAGGACTGGCCAACCGGTGCGCGCGTACCCTCACTGGTCGCCAACAATCCGCCCAGGATACAAAGCGAGAGGACAACACCAAGATATAAGGCGCGCGAAAAGCTTGTCAGACACACATACGTTGCCAAGACCGCCAACAGCGCGGCAAAAAACCATCGAATCCGATCGGTTGCGTTGACTACCGTATAAACCACAAAAGGGACGCTCAACACCAAAAAGAAATCCAGGGCCGCCCCACCCACATGCATCTCCCAAAACAGCCCGGTAGTGCGATAAGGCGTTGAAAAATCGAAAAACCCAGGAAAAGCGGCGCGTTCCCATGCGATTGCCACCGACAGCAAGCCCGTCCCGATTACCGCACCGAGCGCCAGATACCGCCCCACCCGGACGGGCGTATTCCGCAACAGACTATTTAGCGATGGCAGGAGTAACAGGTTAAAGAAAAAACTTTTAGCGACACGCAGACTGTTCAGTGGTCCGGTATAGGTTTGTTGCCATCCCGATGCATCTCCCAACGCGTCGTGCAAACCGCGCGCCAATGCCAACGAATAAGACAATGCCATCAACCCAATCCAGAATTTTATCCATGGAAACGATTTCGGCCCCGCCAGGACTCCGTCCCCCGGCCGTTGGCGGACAGTAATCATTTGTGAACAGGCTCTGTTCGCCAAACTACCCGTCGCCGCCCCCAACACCAACAGATCGAATTCTTCGACACTGATCCAGCCGGTCCACGCTCCAAAGCTGCTGACCGGCAACAGTGCCGGCAATATCAAGAGCCAGATCGACGGATATTTGAAAACCGCCAAACACCAGATGATGAAAAATACGGTCAAAAACAAAGGCGACAACGGGTGTTGCAATGCAACAACAACACCCAGACTAGCGGAAAAACCGGCCAACGCCGCGTGCAGCCAAATCATTACCGCTCACCCAGCGATCTGACGGTCGATCGCCCTAAGGACCCACGACGCCGAACGAGCTGCGGGTAGCCGGTTTGGCGTCGAACTGAAGTTTGAAAAACGCGTTGCGCGATCATGGATAACGACAACCAAAGACGACGACAACGACAGGACCGTGCTGGCGGCAACCAGCTTACAAGCGAACGTTAGCTGTTTAGAGTATCCCGTCCTGAAACGCCATTACTCGTTCGCGACCGGCTCCTTTGGCTTGGTAGAGTGCAATGTCGGCCTGCTTCAGCAAAACGTCTTCCGATAACTGGTCGCCCAAAAACATCGTCAGACCAATGCTGGCGCTACAGGCATAGGGGATGCTGAGGGGCGTCAGCGCATAGGGTCGGCACAAAGCCCGGCATACTTTTTTCGCTACGTGATCGGCCTGTCGGGCGGCAGTGCCTCGATCCTCGCCGATACCCTCTAAAATCAACACATACTCATCGCCCCCCAGACGTGCGACGGTATCTTCCCGTCGCACGTTGGCGATCAGGCGCTGAGCCACTTCGACCAGCAATTTATCTCCCACATCGTGACCGTGGCTATCGTTGAGTCCTTTGAAGCGATCGAGATCAATGATCAACACCGCGCCGTGATTTTGACTGCGTTGACTGGCGATCAACGCCTGCCCCAGCCTGTCCATCAATAAACGCCGGTTGGGCAGGTTGGTCAAGGGATCGAAATAGGCGAGTTGATGAATGCGTTCTTCCGCCGCTCGTCGCTCCGTGATATCGCTATAGGTGACGACCGCGCCATAACCTTCCAACGGCAACAGGTCGGCGGTGGCACTGATCCAGACCGTACGACCATCCTCCTGGACGACGCCCATCTCGACATTCTCCACCCGTCTTTTTTCACGTAGCGCGCGCACACTGGCGAACTCTTCGACCGGCATCGGACTCCCATCGACGCGAACAACTCCGCGGCCCATTCGAGCGTGCGCCACATTCCCCAGCAAACGTTCAGCGACGGCGTTGGTTTCCAACGCCTGTCCGCCAGGATCGGTGACGGTAATACCCATCGGAAAGTTGTCGAACAAGGTCTTGTATTTGGTCAAGGCAACGTTCAACGCATTTTCCGCGCGCCGGCGCTCGGTGATGTCCTCGCCAGCGCTCAAGCCGCCGACAATTTTTCCCGAGGCATCGCGAATGCAACTGTTGTGCCAGGCAACCAGTCGGTGCTCTCCCGATCGCGTAAGCACCGGGTTCTCAAAATACTCGCAATCCAACAATTCTTCCGCCATGAGCCGGCGAAACACCTCTTTCGCCTCGGGCACCCACTCTCCGGCCGGCAGGCAGAAAGAAAACCAATCCTGTCCGATCAATTCCGCTTGACTGTAGCCGAGCAATTCGCATCCCTTGCGGTTGATCAGGGTGATGCGACCTTCGCTATCGAGAGCGACGATACAGGTTTCAATGGTTTGCAAGATATTTTGCGTGGTATCCCGCTGCCGCCGCAGCGCCCGCAGCGCCTCTCGCTGAACCCACACCGCGCCGGCCCGCGCCGCGAGAATCCGCAGGTTGACCTGGACCATCTCTGCGTCCTGAAGTGGCGCCTTCGTTCCGCCGACAAGCAAGCCCAAAACAGCCCCGCCAGAATCGACGATCGGCTCTCCGACGTAACTCTCGGCGCCCAGCATCGCCAACAGATCGTTCCGAGGATAGTGAGCGACCGCACCCGCGAGGATGCGGATTCTTTTGCCTTGAAGGACATCCGCGCAGGGACCGCTGTCGGCCAAATAACTCAAATTCGGAAGCAAATTGCCGTCCAGCCAAACCGCAAGCAGTTCCATATGCCGCGGTTGTCGCAACGCCACATAAACGTAGTCGAGAGAAAGCGTCACGGCCGCGTGTCGTGCGAGTTGCTGACAAAAATGCTCGTCCGCCGGACGTGAGACGAACTCCGCGGTTGTCGCCAGGGTGGCTTCCATGTGTTTCCGCGGCGTGATGTCGGAAATGACGCCATCCAACCACAGCACCGCATCGGCGGCGCCAAAGGCGGCCCGACCACGCTCGGACACCCAGCGCAGATTGCCGTCGGCATGGATGATGCGGTACTCCATGTCATAGGGCGCCTTCCGCGCCACGGCCTCCTTGACCGTCGAATCGACGCGTTCGACATCATCGGGATGAATGATGGCGGCAAAACCACGCCGTCGACTGTCAACAAAATCCGCCGCCGGATAGCCGCTGAGCGTCTCGATGTAATCGCTCATGAAACGGACAGTCCAGTCGGCATCCATCGTGCGGCGATACACCACCCCTGGAATGCTTTGCACCAGTTCGCGGTATTGCGTTTCGCTGTCACGCAGACGCCGTTTCGCCACATGCACATCGAGAGTACGAAAAAGAATATGCCCCACGGTCCTCAACAAGGACTCGTCGTGCTCGTCCCAGTGCATATCGGCCGACCGACAGGCCACATTGATGAAGCCGATCATCCGGTTACCGGACTCCAGCGGAATACAGGTCAGCGAGCCGACTCGACCAATGAGATTCCTCAGAAAAACCGGCGTTGGAGATCGCCGTCCGTTGAGGCGAAAGATTTCACCATGCCGCAAGCGCTCAATCGTTTGCTGAAACTCGCGTTCGGGCAATATCTGGAAACAGTCACGCAGCGAATTCATTCCTGGCGCGAGCCATTCGTGGGTCATCGAAAAGCCGGTGCCGTTTTCGCCAAGAAGAAAAATGTTGACGGTATCCGCCTCTGTAACCCGCCCCGCACGAGCCAGGGACCAGCAGATCACGTCATCCGGCTCCTCCTCGGCGGCCAATTCAACGCACTGTGTGGCGATGTCCGCCAGCCCCTGCCGTTGCGCAACGCGTCGCTTCAGTTCGGCCGAGCGTTCCAGCACCTGCTGCTCCATCACCGCGGTCACGCTTTCCAGGCGTTGCCGCGCCCGCCAGCTCTGACAGTAGGTACGCGCCAGTTGATACACTTCTTCGTCGTTGAAGGGTTTGCGCAACACGACCACATCGCGACCAAGAGCGCTTTCCAATTCCACGGGCTCGTAGTCGGAAAATGCCGCCGCGATCACGATGTAGATCGACGGATCTTGCGCACGCAACGCCATGGCGGTCTGCATCCCGCTCCACCCTGGCGGCATGCGCATATCGATGAACGCCATCTGGTGCGGTCTCCCCGCGGCCAGTGCGCATCGGTTCAAAACCGCCGCCACCTCGCCTTCCGACGCCTCGGTGACGTCAAACTCGACATCCAGCACGGTGGTCGTGGCCTCGACATGCCCGGGCGCCAACGCGCGGGACCGTGTCGGCTTCAGGATGCGGCGATAGCTTGCACGGATCGCTGGATCGTCATCGACCACCAACACCCGACAAATCTCGTTCGAAAAAGCGATCATGTCGTTCCCCGCGCGGTACCACGTAACGTGTGTAAACGGCAAATCACCATCGGCGACAAATTGATTTTCTTGAGGTTAGTTGACAGAGATCAATAATGACGCGACTCGACCGTTCCAGCAATTAAATTTTGCGGATATTCGCCTTGCGCATCCTGGGGATTTTCTCGTTCCCATGCATGGCGGTCATGCCGGGGATCGCCTATTGCGGCGTCCGACGTCCGACGCGATCAGGGCGAATGAGCGGCAACGCTCCGATACGGCATGACCGCCTGAAATAGCAGTGTCAAACGTTTTTCCGATCACACCGCTCGCCAGCGTGCGTAGCCCGATAACCCGTTGTAACGAGTAGAATCGGTCGTTTTCTTGTCTTGTTCACGTGGCGCGGCAACCATGCAAGCCTTATGGATGGTTCTTGCGAGTTTTCTGTTTGCTTGCATGGGGGTATGCGTCAAGCTGGCGGCGGCAACGCACTCGGCGATCGAAATCGTCGCTTACCGTAGCATTTTGTCGCTGACATTGATGCTCGCGCTCGTCCGCTGGCGAGGCGTGTCCTTGCGCACGCCGCACTGGCGCTGGCAGATCAGCCGCGGAGCGGTCGGTTTCCTGGCGTTGTTTACGTTCTTCTGGGCAATCACCCATTTGCCGCTGGCCACGGCGGTGACCCTCAACTACACCTCGGCGATTTTCCTGGCGATTTTCCTGGCGCTGGCTGGAATGCGCTTGACGACCGGCATAGTGGGTTCACTGCTGCTCGGCCTGACCGGCGTCGGCCTGCTTCTCAAACCGACATTGCAGGCCGACCAACTGCTCAATGGACTGGTCGGACTGGTATCCGGCGTGTTGGCGGGCCTTGCGTATTTCAGCGTCCGCGAACTGGGTCTGCGTGGCGAGCCGGAAAGCCGCACGGTGTTTTACTTTTCCCTGGTGTCGTCAGCCGGCGCCAGTATTTGGCTCATCTTCTCCGAAATTCATCCATTGGACCGGCACAGCGCCATGTATCTGTTCGGCGTGGCCGCATTTGCCACCGGCGCTCAACTGGCGATGACGCGCGCCTACGCCGGCGGCAAAGCACTGCTGGCCGCTGCGCTGGCTTACAGCACGGTGGTCTTCGCCAGCCTGTTCGGCATGCTGCTGTGGAACGAGGCGCACGATACCTGGACATGGCTGGCAATTGGGCTGATCGTGCTGTCAGGCGTGGCGGCGACACATTTTTCGCAACCGCGCCCGGCCAACCGCGATGTTCTCATCGCCCCGACGACGGAAGTTCAGATTTCTGGAAACAGGCGTGCCAGACGCGTGTGATAGATCATCCGCGCGGCCTCCACGCACCGCGGGTGACCCGTGGCAAGCAAATCGGCGTACACCAGCGACGGCGCAACGGTACCCAACGGACCATCGACTCGCAGGGATTTTCCCCAGAACGGTTTGCGCAGCTCCAGCAAATTCTCGTAGGCGACGGGTCCCGCCGGTTCCAGGCGCCGCTTGATGAAAAGGCGCGTCGGCAACTTGTCGCCATAGAGTGTCAGCAAACCCGGCTGTAAATCGCAACCAAGCAAGACGGCCGCGGACTCACCACCCCAGCGCAAACGCTCCGGGTTCGGTAGCCAGTCGGACCAAGAAGCGACATCCGGCACTAAGTAACGGGCGCTCAACGTCTTGACACGCAAACCGAGCGCATAGGCTCGTGCCCAGTCGTCGAGCAGACGCTTGCGACCATTTAGACGCCGCCGCTTGCCGTCAACCAGCAAATCACCGCGCTGTTTCAACTCGGCAATCACCGCCGACAGCATTCTGCCGGTAACATCGGCCGCCGATGCGATCTCCCCCAGCGGCTCCGCGGCCAACTCCGGATCGCAGATCAAGGCGAACAACACCTTGAGTCTGGCGACGGCATACGCTTTGCTCGCTAACAGGGCACGCTGTTTTTCTTGCCGTTTGCGTCCGCTCACAAAGACGTAGAGGCCGCGTCCCTCAAGATAGACGTTGCCTGTCGTGTCCACGAATTGTTGCCGGTGTTCCCACAGTTCTCTTGCGAGTGACGGGGTCACGTGATCGGAAATCAGCAGCGGCAACGGGCCACCCGCGTCGTCTGGAGAGCGTAGCTGGTTGACAACGGCACCAATGGCGCCCCGTTTCAACCGGCTTCTGACCACGGCGGCGTAGTCGAGACCACAAACATGGTTACCGACCCGCAGCCAGGTACCCGCCTGCTGGAGGGACACGGGCCGGTGGTCTTTTTGCACGCTGACCGTCAATCCATGTCCGCGCAACGCCTGCGCTGCCCTTTCGAGAAGGGCTAATTGGTCTTGGGTACTCATCGCGCGTCCACCTGTCGCCTTGATCGACAACGTGAGAGTATGGGCGCTGCTCGCCGCCAACTCAATAGCCGATGACCGGCAATCATGGCGGCAAATACAAAAAAACGCTAAATATGAAGTGTCAAGACGTTGTTTTGATTTTCAGTAAGCCGGGACACGCGCGGTAGCCCTTGCCGCAGAGTGGCGATGACCGATCGTAAGGGATGCGCCGCTTTCTGGAAACGAACCCGCCCTTCCCCGATGCCCTCCAGCAAGGCCAGCCCGTCGCCACGCACGCGGTAACTTTCGCCGCGCCGTAGAAAGATATCGCCCGGCTCGCCGTGCACGGTCAACCACACGACGCCGCTGGTGCAAACGATCCGCACGCCCTTGGCGGACAACAGCCGGACCGGCGCGGCGTGTGAAAGGCACAATTCACTGTTGAAGAGGTCGAGGTCCATGGCTGTCGTCCTGTCGTATCGTTGTCGTGATGTGAATCAGTGTAGTTCCCGGCAAATTAAAGGTACAGTGACAACACGGCTTAATTGTGACCGACACAATTAACTTTTTTTCAAACTGTACTGATCGATTCCCGGCGCAACTGTACTGGTCACCAGACGGAATCCGCATGACACACTCTCGACTGCTTTACGAACGACTTGCGGAAGACTTGCAGGAGTTCATCGTTGCCGGCAATCTTCGTCCGGGTGAGCGCCTGCCTTCGGTGCGACGCTTGTCACAGGAACGCCGGCTGTCGGTGTCGACCGTCCTGCAAGCGTTGCGACAACTAGAAGAACGCGGACTGATTGAAGCTCGGCCTCAATCCGGCTACTTCGTACGACAGACGAGCGCACCGCGCGCGCAACCGGATGCCCGTGTGACACCGGACAGTCCGGTACTCGTCGACGTCAGTCAACGGGTGATGCGGGTCTTGCAGACGAGCCGGAAAACCGGCGTCGCACCGCTGGCATTCGCTTTGCCGGCCCCGGAATTGCTACCGCTGGCCGCGCTGCAACGCCTCTACGGCGGCGTGGTGCGCCGACACCCGCGCTTGCTGGAAAGCGGTCCTTTCATCCAGCTGGATAACGCGGCCCTGGTCCGCCAACTGGTGTTGCGCGCGATGGCCTGGGAAAAACCGCCAGCCGCCAACGAATTTGTCATCACCAACTCCTGCACCGAGGCGCTGGCCCTTTGCGTGCGCGCGGTGACCCGCCCCGGCGACACCGTCGCCGTCGAATCGCCTGCGTATTATCTGATGCTGCAATTGCTGGAAACAGCCGGTTTGAAGGCGCTCGAAATTCCCACCGACCCACGCACCGGCTTGTCGATCGAGGCGCTCGATCTGGCCACGCGCGACGGCAAGGTCGCGGCCTGCCTGCTGGTACCCAACGCCAGCAACCCGCTGGGCAACATCATGCCGGACGAGCATAAACGCCGCTTCGCCAAACTGAGCGCCGAACGCGGCCTGGCAGTCATCGAGGACGACATCTTCGGCGACCTGCATTTCGGCAACGAGCGCCCCCGACCGATCAAGGCCTTCGACAAAACCGACAACGTCATGCTCTGCTCGTCGTTCTCTAAGTGCCTGTCGCCGGCACTGGGAATGGGTTTCGTGGCCACCGGCCGCTACCGCCAACAGGTCGCCCTGCAAAAAGCGATCACCAGCGGCGCCACCAGCGCGGTCACCCAACAAGTGCTCGCGGAATACCTGGAATCCGGCGCCTACGACCGCCACATGCGAACGCTGCGTCGTGACTACGAACGGCAGGTCAACGCCATGCGCACCGCCGTGGCGAAATATTTCCCCGCCGCCACGCGCATGACCGAGCCACAAGGCGGTCTGGTGCTGTGGGTGGAATTGCCAGCGGAACTGGATGCCGGCGCTCTGTACGATCAAGCCATCGCCGCCGGTCTGGCCTATGTGCCGGGCGAACTCTTCTCGGCCAGCGGCATGTACCGCAACTGCCTCCGCCTCAACTGCGGCAACCCGCACACGCCGGCAATCGACGACGCCGTCCGGCGGCTTGGCGCGCTCATGGCCCGTCACTTGCGCGCGCCGTGATCGCGCGGCCAGACCAGACCGCGCATCGCCCATGACGCCTCACTCGTCGATCGGCACGCGCTTGAACGCCTCGCTGGCTTCCAGCCGATCCGCCAACCGCTCAAGCGCCGGGAAATGGCCGCTTGGCCACTCGTGCGGCAAGACGTGGCGGACGAAGCCGATAGCGACAGCGGTACTGATGTCGGCCTGCGTCAGACCGTCGCCGAAAAGGAATTCGCCTGTCAATCGCTCCTCGAGCATGGCGAAGGCCTGTCGCATCTGGTCACGCAAACGACTGCTCCAGTCCGGCCACTGCCGGTCGACCGGCCGTTTACGTTCGTATTCCATGGCCACCGCTTTTTCGACGGCAATCATCGCCAGCGTCGTCAATTGCAGCACCTGTCGCCGCGCCGCGCCGGCGCACGGCGTTAACGGTAGCAGACCGCGCTCGACGGCCAATTCGTCAAGATAGTCAAGCAGATAAGCACTTTCATACAAGGTTTCGCCGTCCGGCAGGGTCAGCATCGGCACCTTGAACAGCGGATTGATCGGCCGCATCGCCTCCATGTGCCGAAAGACCGATAGCGACAGATGCTCGAAAGGTATCTCATATAAAAGCATGCTGATCGCCACGCGCCGCACGAACGGCGAATCGTACAAACCGAGCAGTCGATGCGACTCACCAAGGGCGGAATCATTCATTTTCTTCTCCAATTGTTGAGAAATTTTTGCAACGCGTCAGGCAAGCCGCCACACGTTGCCAACGCTGGCAACCGTCGCCCCGTCAACAAAAAACCGGGGCCAGCGCCAGGGACGGACACGAGCGGCTGGCGGCGTCAAGCGGATTCTGGCTGTCGCCGCACTGTTCGCGGCCCCCCGGCGCCAGGCTTCGACCACCACCCGGCCCGCTCCGGCAACGCGATACGCGTCACCGGGAAGTAGCCAAATATCTGGATCGCCATTGATATTCCGCTCCTCCGTCAGCCATAGGCTATCGCTCAGCGAGGTCAAGGTCCAGCCGGCGATCCCAGTGAAAGACGCGGCTTCCGTCGCCGCGACCGCTACCTCGATGGATGGCAAAAGAATGACCATGAGCACCTCCTTTCCGGCCTCGCCGGCCGTTCGTCGTTGAAAAAGCGTCCCTATTTTCACGACCGACAGCGACACGATCAAGCGAATTGTTCTCACGCGACATGTGAGATAATTTCACGAATGATCGATTCTCGACGAACCCCGCCACTGGGTGGCTTACGTGTTTTCGTTGCCGTTGCCGAAACCGGCAGCGTCACCGCCGCCGCCGCGCGGCTGCATCTGACCCATGGCGCGGTCAGCCACCAGCTTCGGCAGCTTCAGGACTATCTCGGCGTGGCGTTGGTTGAAAAGCGTGGTCGTGGTTTGAAGCTGACGGATCAGGGAGCGGCTTACGCCGAACGCCTGTCACGGGCGCTGGTCGAGATCGACCAGGCCACCGAAAAATTGCTGGTCGCCCGCGACCACCGGCGACTGCGCGTCAGTTGCATGCCCTCCATGGCCGCACGCTGGCTATTGCCCCGCCTGGGCGCCTTCATTTCGCGTCATCGCGAATTCGATATCGAGGTGCAATCGAGCAATCGCCTGGCCGACATCAAGGGCGGTGAAGCCGACGTCGCCCTTCGCTTCGGCAGCGGCCACTATCCGGGCCTGAGCAGCCGGCTGTTGATGCGTGACTGGTACTACCCGGTATGCTCGCGAGCCTTTGTCGAACAACAGGCGCTGACCGAAGCGGGGCAATTGATCCACCTGCCGCTGTTACGTTCACACGACGAGAACTGGCAACCGTGGTTCAAGGCAGCCGGCGTCGACTGCGAGGAACCGCGACGCGGCGCCGTTTTCGACGATTCCAGCTTGATGCTGATGGCCGCCGCGTCGTCGCAGGGGGTCGCGCTGGCACGGCACTCGCTGGCTGTCGACGAACTGGCGAGCGGCCGTCTGGTACGCCCGTTCACGGCGACGGTCGAATCGCCCTTCTCCTACTTCTTTGTCTGTCGGCCGGGCGACGAGCGACAAGCGGCGGTGACCGCCTTCCGCGACTGGCTGCTTGAAGAAGCCCGGACCTATCAGCCGCCGGAAAACATGCCGGCGGACACCGCGCCCTGACGGAATTGGCGACGGCCGAACGGCGCATTCCTTTTCATGTCAAGGTGTTGCCGCCGTTTTCGAAGGCGTCGAAGTACCTGGCGCAAGCCCTTCGGGACGTCCATTACCTCGGGCTGGCGCCGTGGCTTGCGCCGTACTCACGCGCCTGTTCGCCTCGCGAAGAGTCACATGGTCGGTGGCATGGCTACCATCGGTATCCATGCCCTCGATTGGAATTTCGAAACGCGTTTCGCTGGTGACCGCCACGCCCTCGATCTCGCCGGGACGAAACCGGACCTGCGAAAAGGCATTCACCACCGCCTCTTCAACCGCCGGCGATACGTTGCTCTTGAGCACCTCGACCCGGTCAACGGCGCCGTCGGCACCGACGAAAACCCGCAGCACCACCTTGCCGCCTCGCCCAGCCATGCCCGCGGCGGACATTTCAGCGGTCGGAAGCTCCGGCTCGTTCAGCAACTTCGGCGGAACCGTGAGATCCGCGCGCGAAAAATACCAGCCGCCCGCCGGGGAATGAACGACGGCTGGTTGCGACAGATAAGCCGGCACATTCGCCTCCAGTCGGCGCTGCCCCAATGCCACCACCAAATCGACGGCAGGCGACGGTTTCGCGTCGCCGCTCTCCGCCAGCTGCCGCGATTCGGCATCGGCATCGGCATCGACGACCGGCGACGGATCGGCGACATCCCGGGGCGGCTCAGGATCGACAGGAGCGTCGTTCACCGGCGGCAGCGGCCGACGCGTCTTGCCAAGAAGGGTGGCGACCATCATCGCCGACGACCTCGGCTGAGCGTCGCCCGATGCGCCTGGCGTGAGGAATGCGCTCACGCTCAAGTGCAGCATCAATGACGCAAGCAGCGCCACGTACAACCTTCGCCGCGGTGGCGATTCGTGAAAGATGGCCAGTGGGAAATCCATTACCTGCCAACAGAAGGCCGAACCCGGCGGAAACGCGATTTTACTGCGCCAAACGACACGCCCCGTGCCGCTCATCCGCCGTTAACCGCCGTATATCGTCCAGAATTTGCTCGCCAAACGGCACCGGCTATGATTCGTTTGATCGTTCCCGCGTTTTTCCATGCACCCAGGCAGTTACTTAGGAAGACCATCGCCGTGAAAAAAAATGCTGGCTTCACTCTTATCGAGATCCTGATCGTGCTGGCCGTCATTGGCATTCTCGCCGCGATTGCCGTTCCCAGCTACACCGACTATCTCGTCCGGTCACGTATTCCACAAGCCACATCGGGCCTCGCCGAAAAGCGCGCGCAAATGGAGCAGTTTTTTCAGGATAACCATATCTATTACCAGGCGGCGGCCGGCGCCATTCCGGAAATAAACTCCGCGGCGTGCGTTACCGACACCACCACCAGCAAATTCTTCACCTTTACCTGCGCCAAGGATGCAAGCACTTATACATTCACCGCCACCGGCACCGGAGCGATGAACGGTTTTGTCTATACCGTCAATCAAGCCAACGCCAAAACGACCACCATCAACGCGGGAACCGCCCCATCGGGTTGGGGAACGGCACAGGTGAACTGTTGGGTGACCAGCAAGGGAGGCGGGTGTTGAAAACCTTGCGCGGCTTCAGTTTGATCGAACTCGTCATCGGCATCCTGATCCTCGGTGTGCTGATGACTCTTGCCATGCCGGCGTTTACGAACTGGTTACGCAACACGAAAGTGCGTACCGCGACTGAATCGGTGCAAAACGGCTTGCAACTCGCGCGCGCGGAAGCCGTGCGACGCAACAGCCAAACCCGCTTCAGCCTCGTCACGACCCTCGACGACAGTTGCGCGCTTGCCAATACCGGCCCGCACTGGGTGGTCAGCCTCGACGGCCCGGCTGCAAAATGCGCGACGGCGCCGTCGGACACCGTCGCCCCACGCATCGTCCAGTCGCGCGGCAACACCGAGGGATCGGCGACAACAAAAATCACCGGCAGCCAGTCCGCTGTTATTTTCAACGGGCTGGGGCGCCCCACACCGGTACCCGCCGGAAACGTCACCTTCAATGTGGAGAGCACTAGCGGCGATTCGTGCATGACGGCGGGCGGGCCTGTCCGCTGCCTGCGCGTTGTCGTCACGGTCGGTGGTCAGATCCGCATGTGCGATCCGGCTTTACCCACGGCGGATGCCCAGGGATGCTAATGAACACCAGACAGAAAACCTATTCGTCACAGGCCGGCGTGATGCTGCTGGAGGCCCTGATCGCCATTTTGATTTTTTCGCTGGGCATTCTGTCGCTCGTCGCCTTGCAGGCGACAACCGTGCAACTGACCAGCGATGCCAAATACCGCACCGATGCCAGTCTGCTGGCCGACAAGCTGATCGGGCAAATGTGGGCGAGCGGCGGCACGCTGGCGGCGCTGAAGACCAATTTCGAGTCGCCCGACGGCAACGCCTACAAAGCATGGTTGCAAAACGACGTGACTCACAACAACGCCCTGCCCGGCGTGGTCGCGGAAGCCAACGGCGTCGTTTCCACGTTGCCGACAGTCACCGTCGACGCCACGCCTGGCGCCACCGCCGGCCAGGTCGCGATCACCCTGTTCTGGCGAACGCCACAAATGAAAGCCAGCGAGCCGGGACATCGCCACGTGGTCGCCACCCAAATCGTCTTCCAGAATTAGCGATGACACACTTTTCTCCTCCACCCGCTCATCGCCGTGGCTTCACGCTGGTCGAAGTCATGGTCGCCATGGTCATCGGCATGCTCGGCATCATCATCATGATGCAGGTTTTCGCCACCACCGAGGGACGAAAAAGAACCACCACGGGTACCGGCGACGCGCAAAGCAATGGCGCCATGGCGATTCACGAGCTTCAGCGCGATATTCGCCACGGCGGTTACGGCCTCAACTCGATCAGTCTTCTGAATTGCAGCCTGGCCCTGGGCGCGCCATCCGATGCAACGCTGCCGGCCCTCGCCCCGGCAATCATCAATCCGCGAAAAGCGGACGGTTCGCTGCTGCTGCCGGCGGGCGACGCCAATACCGATACCCTGTTGATTGCCTTCGGCAATAGCGCGGGCTCGCCGGAAGGCGATGCGATCACGCTGGTCAGCGGCAAAGAACTCGCCGTGCATACGCCGGCGAATTTCCTCGTCGGCGACCGCGTGGTCGCCGCGCCCGGCAGCGCGGTCGCCGGATGCGCGGTGCAAATGACGAGCGTGACCGCCGTCGCCGCGCCCAGGGTCACAGTCGACAGCGCCAACGGAGCGGTTTCTGGCGGGTTGCTGTTCAACCTCGGCGCCGCACCGGCGGTGCGTGCCTACGCCATCCGTGGCGGCAACCTCGCGGTTTGCAACTACATGCTCAACGATTGCGGCAAGGCCAGCGACGCCGGCAATACCGCGGTCTGGACACCGATCGCCAACGGCATCGTCGGTTTGCGTGCCCAATACGGCCGGGACACCTCGAACCCGATGGACGGCAGCGTCGACATTTGGGATCAGACCACGCCAGCCTCCGCCTGCGCCTGGATCGGGGCCTCGGCCCTGCGGCTTGCCGTCGTGGCCCGCAACAGTCAGGTCGACAAGGGCGAGATCACCGCGACCGCTCCCACCTGGGAAGGTAGCGCCGACACACCATTCGACCTGAGCGCCAAAGACAACTGGAAGAACTATCGCTACAAGGTTTTTGAAACCGTCGTACCGGTACGCAACCTACCCTGGATGGCAAAATGTTCGTAAACGGAAATCGTTACCGTCGCCCGCCCCGCCTTGCGGGAGCCGCCCACCCGCGCCGCCGTCAGCACGGCGTCGTATTGATGGTGGCGCTGATCATTCTGGTGGCGATGACTCTCGCCGGCGTCGCGCTGATTCGGTCGGTGGACACCGGCAACGTCATTGCCGGCAATCTGGCTTTCCACCAGGCGGCGACCAATGCCGGCGAGAGAAGCACGCAGTTGGCGATGGTCAACTGGCTTGCGCCGGGCAGCGCACCCAACGTAAGCACCTTGGATGAAGACAAGGCGGAACAAGGCTATGTCGCTTCCAGGGTCGATCCGGCGGCAGGCGTCTCCTGGGATGCGTTCTGGAATGCCCTGCAGATCAAGAAGATCGCCGCGCCAACCGGCGGGATCTGCCCGAGCGACGCCAATGCCGATATCGCCTGCAACAAGGTGGAATACGTCATCCACCGACTTTGCGCAACGAATGGCAAGCCCAATACCGTTAACAATCCTTGTACACAACCGCCACCGGGCGCCTCAAGCGGCAGCAGCCAAAGCGTCGGCAACAGTGGCAACCTTGCGAGCAAGCAGGTGTACTACCGGATCACCACCCGTATCGAAGGTCCACGCCGAACCGTCAGTTACATCCAGACCATCGTCGCGATGTAAAGAAGAGCAGCCAACACCCCGCTGGAAGCCATCTCCGCCTACAGGACTGTGCCATGAAGACCAACAGACCCATTGCCACCGCCCGACCATTGGTCGTTTCCCTCTTGACCTTGATCGCCGGTGTACAGGCGGCAACCACCGACCTCGCCACCGCGCCACTATCCGGCGCCTCCACCACGCAGGTTTTTCCGAATATCCTGTTCGTGCTCGACGACTCCCTGAGCATGGAAGACGACGCCCTGCCGGACTGGGCCAATGGCGCCCCGCTGTTCCGAGGCCGAAACGCAAGCTTCAACGGCATTGCTTACAACCCGGCGGTACGCTATGACCCGCCCAACTATTTCAACGCCCAAGGCGCGGCCGATACCACCACCTACCCCAGCCAAACAAGCCTCGCGACCAACGGGTGGCAGCAAGTGCAAAACGACGGCTACAAGATTCAAAGCACCACCAAAGCCGATCTGCGTCGCGCCGCTTTCTATTACACCACCGTTGCCGGTGAATACTGCACCGACAAAACGCTACGAAACTGCACCGCTGCCACGACGGCGAGCACCAGCTATCCAGTGGCGGCGCCCTTGCGCTGGTGCAACGATCTGGCGCAATCGCTCGCGGCGACCCCTTCCGCCGGGAGTTGCCGGGCGACGCAGACCGATCTGGCATTCAAGTATCCACGGATGCCGGAACCGCAAACCAGCCAATTGACGATTACCGGCACCGCGGCAGTCAGCAGCATCACGGTCAATGGTCTGGAAATACTTTCCACCGTTGTACCGTCGCTCACCGGCGATGCCCTGGCCAGCAGTCTCGAAGCCTCGATCAATGCCTGCACCTTAGGCAAAACCGGTCTTTGCGCGACCGTTGGCTACAGCGCGACGGCCAACGGCAGCGTGTTGACGATCAGCGCACCGAACGCCTTTGCCGACATGACCCCGGTGCTGACCAAAACCGGTAGCGGCACCGTCGTCGCCACCAAGTTCGGTCGATGGGGAAGCAATCAGGTCCCCGGCGACGTGACCCTGACGGTGATCACCGACCCTCTTTCCAGCTACCTCCGTCCCAATTCGGAAAAACGCACCGACTGCAGCGGTACAACCAAGGACAAAACCTGCACTTACGAACAGGAGATGACCAATTACGCCAACTGGTGGGCGTACTACCACACCCGCATGCAGACCATGAAATCGGCCACCAGCATTTCGTTCGCGAAAATCGACGAAACCCGCCGTATTGGTTATATGAGCATCAACAACAATACCAACAGCGACTTTCTGAACATCAGCGAATTCTCGCCAGAGCAGAAGAAGAATTGGTACGACAAACTGTTCGCCGCGGTACCGGGCAAGGACACCCCCTTGCGCGTCGCGCTTTCGACCGCCGGTTATCTTTTCGCCGGCAAATACAACCAGCAAAGCATTTACGGCGTCTCGGTCCAGGACCCGGTGCAGTATTACTGCCAAAAGAACACCACTATCCTGTCGACAGACGGCTACTGGAACGGGGCCGGCGGCCGCAAGCTCGACGGCACCGATACCGGCGATCAGGACGGCGCCGGCATCATCCCGCTGGTTGAGCGGCCACAACTGGATGGCGGAGCGCCGCTGTTTTACTTGACCACCCGCCAGAGCCAGCAGACGAAAACACCGACACTCGCAACGGTTCGTGAAGTCAAGACCGAACAACTGCAAAGCGACACCTCGCAGCTTCAGGTCAGCACCCTGACCGTTCCGCAATCCAGAACAGCCAACCTGATGACGCGCACCATTGGTCTCGTCGACGAAACATCGCAATTGATGGCGGTAACCGCACCCCTCCAGAAAAGCACGAAAACGACGCAGCAAAAAAGAACCAATACCGTGCCGGTTTCGACAACCGGACAACTTCAGAAACGTACCAAAACGCAGATACAAGGTTATACGGCGAGCTTACAAACCCGCACCTCAAGCCTGCAGTTCTCAGAGTCAACCCTGCAAACACAAACGGCAACACTTCAGACGCAAACCTACACGCTCCAGAAGCAGACAACCCCTCTGTTGCAGACGCTGACGCAAGTACAGCAAAGAACGTCGAGCGACAGCGGCCTGAACTGGAGCGGATGGACCTCGGTGGACACGTGCGACAGAAAGGATTCCGGCCTCCAGCGGAGGCAGTGCCGGACGCTGGCGGCGACGACCTCCCAAGTCAGCAGTTGCCCGGTGATTACCGGCTATACCGACCGGCTGGTCAATGTCGGAACGGATACCGAAACCTACCAATCCAAAACCGGCTCGTCGTGCGCCTACGGCACGGCCTCCGGCTTCGGCAATGCCACCGCCGCCTGCACCGCGCAAGCGAAATCCTCGGGAGGCGAAGGCTCGACCTGGGTCGGGCCGGCGGTGGACTGCCAGTACAGCGCCGGCAGCGGCCTGGTGAACGCCGCGGGCAGCTGCACCGCCGTCGCAAAATCCGCCGCCTCGCCCTACACCGTACTGACGGCGCGGGATTGCCAGTACAGCGGCTGGACGGCCTTGAGCAATGCAGCGGGCACATGCACGCCAGTGGCGCCATCCACTGGCTCGCCCTATACCGTGCAGACGGCGAGAAATTGCCAATACACCGCCTATACCGACTGGGCGAACAGCGGCGGTACCTGCACGCCAGTCCCCCAGGACACGACCAACTACACAAAACTCACGGCACGTCAATGCCGCTACACCGACTTCGGCGCCTGGGCGGACGCGATTAGCTCGTGTACTTCGAGGGCGCAGGACACCACCAGTTACACCGTCGTCACGGCCCGCGAATGCCAATACTCATCCTATAGCTGGCAGAACATGGCGAGTTGCACTGTTCAGGCGGCATCGTCGTCGCCTGGCCCCTACACGGTGCTCAAGCCGATTTCCCAGTGTCAAAATGTCTGGACAGGCTGGAGCAACGCATCGAATTGCACGGCGTCCGCAACGGTGGAATGCCAATATGTCTGGGGTAACCCGGTCATCAACGACGCCAGTTGCCCTGGATCGGCGCGGGCGGCGTCCACCGGACCGAACTACACGGTCCAGAACCCGAAAACCTGTTCTTATACCTGGACAGCGTGGACAAACGGCGCCTGCACGCCGGTTGCCGGCCAGACCGAATGCCAGAAGGATTGGACGGCATGGACCGATACCGGCTCCACGTGTACCAAAACCGGCACCTACGGCAACATCAGCGACGCCGACGGCGCCACCGACTGCCGATACGGCGCGGCGTCATCGCCCACGCCGGTAAATTCGTGCACCACCGCGACAGCCTCGTCCGGACCCACATTCACGGTTACCACCGCGCGCGCCTGCTCCTATGCCAACTATGTCGTCGCCAACGGCGACGCCGCGGTATGTGCCACCGTTGCCCAATCCGCCGCGTCGCCCTACACCGTCGGCGTCGCGCACCGCTGCTCCTACAACGGCGCCGTCAGCGACTGGACAACGGCCTCGGGAAACTGTACGGCAACCACACAAAACGGTAACAACTGGTTCGGTCCCAAACGCGAATGTCAATACGCCGGCTGGACGTCGTTCAGCAACGACCCGAGTTGCCCTGGCTCGGCGGCCGCGCCGTCGACCGGTCCGTCGTACACCGTCGCCCAGGCAAAAGAGTGCGCGCTCGGCTGGACGCAGCCACCGGTTGACACCGTCTCCTGTAACGAGGACAGCACCCATCATTGCACTTACGCCGCCGCGACCGGCTGGCAGAACGTCAGTTCCTGCACGGAGGCGCCTTACGATTACCACCAAACCGGGCGCCGTTGCCAAACCGTCGTCACGGACTGGCAAATCGACGGCTCGCTGGGTAATCAACCTTGCGAGGAAAAAACAGTGAACAACGGTAACGGATTGAAAACCAGTTACCGGTGCACGATTCCGGCGCCAACGACACAATATGTCGCCAAGTGCGGCGACGATCCCACGCAATCGACGGTCACCGAAGAACCCAGCGAGAGCAACGGTTACGTGGGCAGCGTGTGCACGACCACGACATCGCCAAAAAACAATGTCGTTTTCTGTAGCGCGGCCGACAATCTGCTACCGCAAAATTGCCCAACCACCAATCCCGAGCAGTGCAAGAGCATCACCTGCAGCGCCGAAGCCAGTGGCGCGACTCCCGACACCCTGGCCGATGTCGCGCAGTACTTTTACACGACCGATTTGCGCGATCCGACGCTGAACAACTGCGCCTCAAACGGCGATAGCTCGAAAAACGTTTGCGAAGGCCAGGAAGCGGACAAAAAAGTCCAGCGCATGACCACATACACCCTTGGTTTGGGCGCGTCCGGCATGATGCAATACGACCCGGATTACCCCAAGGCAACGCAAGGTGACGGCAGCGACTTCGCCAGCATCAAATGGCTCACCCAGGCCGACCCCAACCAGGGCATCTGTTCGTGGCAGCTCGGCGGCGATTGCAACTGGCCCAAGCCGGCCAGCAATTCGCAGAACAACATCGACGATCTATGGCATGCGGCGGTAAACGGGCGCGGCATCTACTTCAACGCCAAAGAACCAAACGCCGTGGCGGCCGGCATCAGCAGCGCGCTGGCCGATATTGGCTCGGCCTCCGGTTCGACGGCCGCCGTGACGGTGGCGTCGCCGAATTTTGTCGCGGGCGACAACAATAGCATCTTCGCAGTGTCCTTCGAAGTCGGCATCTGGGCCGGCGATGTCGTCAAACTGACGGCCAACGGCGACACCGGCGCGATCTCCACCAACGCGGTCTGGTCAGCCGAAGACAAGCTGCGCAAAAAAATGACCAACAACGGCGTTCAAGCGGCGGACGACACCTTGCGCACGATCTACACGCGCAATACCGGCGGCGAAAGTGTCAGCGGCGCGGCCGACAACCTCAAATTCTTCTCCTGGTCGGCCCTGACAAGCAGCGAAAAAAGCTACTTTAGCAGGGACTACATCGATGGCAGGCTGTCGCAATTTTGCCCACCCGGTGAAACGAATTGCTTGTCAAACGCCACCAAGGATCTGGCCAGCGGCGAAAACCTGGTCAAGTTCCTGCGCGGCGACCGGACCAACGAGGGTGAACTGGAAAATCTGAATGCGTACTATCGCCAGCGCACCACCAAGGGCAGCACTCTCCATCGACCGCTTGGCGATATTGCCGGTTCGGAAGCCGTTTATGTCCAGACACCGCCGTGGAATTATGTGGACAAGCAATACGCCGAATTCAAAGCCGCGAATAAAACACGGAAAGGAATGGTTTATGTCGGCGCCAACGACGGCATGCTGCACGCCTTCGACGCCAGCACCGGCGAGGAAAGCTGGGCGTATATCCCGACGGTGGTCTTGCCGAAACTCTACAAACTCGCGGACAAGAATTATGCGGGACTCCACCAGTTCACTGTCGACGGCACGCCGGTGATTGGCGACATTTGCGTGGACACGGCGGCGAACTGTAGCAACGCCAGCAGCACCAGCGTCTGGAAGACCATTCTGGTTGGCGGGCTCAATGGCGGCGGTCGCGGCTACTACGCATTGGATATTACCGACCCGGCAAAGCCAAAATCGCTTTGGGAATTCACGGATGACAATCTGGGCCTCACCTACGGCAACCCGGTGATCACCAAACTGAAAGATGGCACCTGGGTGGTCATCGTCGCCTCCGGCTACAACAATGTCTCCCCGGGCGACGGCGTGGGACGGTTATTCATTCTCAACGCCAAAACGGGCGCGCCGATTTCCGCCATCAACAGCAATGGCACCATCGGCACCGGAGCCGGAAGCAGCGCCACGCCGAGCGGCCTCGCGAAAATCACCGCCTGGGCAAATTTCCCGGACGAAAACAACACCGCCGAGCGTGTGTATGGCGGCGATCTATTGGGCAATCTGTGGCGCTTCGACATCAACGGCGACATCGGCACCGTCGCCAGCCCAAAGGTATACGATGCCCAACGCCTGGCAACGCTGAAAGCGGCGGACGGTAGCGCGCAACCGATCACCACCAAACCGGAACTCGGCAAGATCAAGAACTACCCGGTGATTTTCGTCGGCACCGGCAAACTCCTTGGCCCGCACGACTTCGAGCCGATCAACCAGGGCATCCCGAAATTCCAGAAGCACTCGTTCTATGCCATAAAGGACAAGCTCACCGACACCGATTACGGCAATCCGCGGGTCGATTCCATCGACAAGAACGGCACTTCCGTCTCGGCGTTCAACAGCTGGACGCTGGCCTCGGGAACATGCCCAAGCAATGTCTCTTTCTGCGGTCAGGGGAAAACCACGGTCAAGGTGGCTGACTTGCCGCGCAATCCAGGCGAAACCGACGAAGAATACGCGGCACGACAATTAACCACGCAGCAGCAAACGATCAGCAATGCCTTTGGCCCGTATAACGATGGCTGGTATATCGATCTTCCCGGCGACGGCGAGCAGAGCAACACCGACCCAGCCCTGGTGCGGGGAACCATCGTATTCACCACCAATCAGCCGCAGGAGGGTGGCGGCTGCAGCCCCAAAGCCTTTAGTTTCATTTATTTCCTGGATTACCGCACTGGCGGCGCCATCGAAGGAACGAACGGCATTATCGGCTTGAAAATTGGAGACACATTGGCCGCTAGAACCACCCCAGCCGTCTTGCCCAACGACAAGCCTTACGGCTATACGCGCACGGACGACCTGAAGACCACGCCGCAAGAAATCCCGACTTCGCCACCCGGCAGTACAGGTCGCCGTATTTCCTGGCGAGAACTGCTGACCGAGTAAGAAACGCGAGTGAAATGTCTCTCCCGGAAGCTCTATTTTCGAAGCGACATTTCACTCGTCATGAACGCGATGGTGCCGTCATCCAGAGAGAACCGGCGACAGTGTCATCAATGACGGCTGGAGAACGCAAACCAGCGGGTAACGATTGGGAAGAAACCAAACAAGTGCTGTCATCAACAGGCCACCCGCCCGCATCCGGCGGGTGGCACCCGGCCGGCGAATGGGGCGGTGCACAAGTTTTTCGATCGACGAAAGCGACCCAATGGCGTCGAGGACCGTCCCCTCCAGCGACACTGGCGTCCTCGACGTGGGACTTCGATGAGGTCAAACGCTACCTAACGGTGCCCAACTGGCGGCACAGCGCCCATCGGACCATCATCGTGCCCGCCCGAGACTTGGATGCGAATGCTCAATCCGCCGAACGCCAAACCTCAAGCACCCGGCCGCGCCCCTGTTCGGCGACCAGAAAATGCCCGGACGCCAACGGCAGAATGGTTTGACCGGAACGCAAGCCTTTGAGGATGATCAGCGTTTTTCCGCTCTTGTCGAGCAGTAGCAGACGTGCGCGATGGGTCAAATCCTCGGTCACCCACAGCCCCTCCTCATCGCACAGGACAAAACCCGGCGCCTTGAGACGGTCCATGACGATCTCGTCGCCACCGCCAGGCTTGAAACGCTTGACCCAGTTACGGCCCTTCTCGGCGTAATACAACTGCCCGTCCGGGCACACCGCCACGCCCTCGCTTTCCAGAAGGCCGTCGCGCAACACGCTCACCTCGCCGGTCCGCGAATCGAAACGCAGTAGCCGGCCATCGCCCGGCCGATCCTCGATGGCATAAAGATGGCGGCCGTCGCCAACGATGCCTTCAAGATTGACTCCCCGGAACAAGGTGTCGACCTTGCCGCCGTGCAGCCACAGCACCGGTTGCTCGCCGCCTTCCTGAGTCACGGCGACACCGTCGCCGAACGACGCCAGACCGTCGGGCTTGGACAGCCCGTTCAGCACCGCCGACAACCGGCCGTCGTCCTCACGCTTGAAAAGAATGCCCCGGCCCTGACTCAACTCCTGACTGACATACAACACGCCTTGCCTATCCCTGGCCAAGGCGCTGACGTGCGGCAGGTTGTCCAGATAAACCGAGTACGACCAGCCACTGGCGGCGCTGACCGGAAAAAAATGCTGCCAGGCGAGAAAACCGAGCGCGCCAAGCATCATCGCCGCCAACGACATCAGCAACAGCGGCAGCTTGCTGTTCGGCGACCAATACGCCATCCGCTCAACTCCCCGCGAGCGTCGCCCGCATTAGCGGACGCGCTCGAAAAGTGCGACGTGCAAGGTATGCAATAAGGGGCTACGCGCGAAATCGCGGACCAGTTTGTAGCCGTTGTGACGGAAATAACCCTCGACCTCGGCAAGCGGCGTCGCCAGTTTCTGCGACGGCCGGCCGCCGAAACTGCCACGCAGGCGGCGCTTGAACGAGGTAATCGACAGCGGGCTGAAATACGACAGCGCGACATATTTGCCGGCCACGCGGCACAGTTCGGACACCGCCTGCTGGCGAATGCGCGGATTCGGGAAATGATGAAAGAGCCGAAAACAAAGCACGGTATCGAACTGACGATCGGCGTAAGTCAGCGCCTCGATATCCTGTTTTTCCACCGGACAATCGAAGCCGTTTTCGCGGACATGGTCACGGGTGATCGCCAGCATGGCGTCCGAATAGTCGCCGCAACTCAATCGAAACCCTTGCTTGGCCAGATGAACGCTGACCCGGCCGGCGCCGCAGGGCAGATCGAGCACGCGGTGCTCCTTGGGAATTCCTCGGAAAACCTTGTCAATCAGGGCCATTTCGGCGGCGTGCTGGCGTGGGGGCCGTTCTTTATAAGCCAGTGCCGTCGGCGCGTCGTATTTGACCCGGCCACGATATTCGACATCCTCTTGCATGAAAATTCCTCGCTGACCATCAAGCCCGGGATCGATCCGGGCGACTGTAGTTTTTTTGACCCAACCCTGCGATTCCGGGCCGTCAAACCGAATCCGGCCCGGAGCGGTCGGAAAATCCGGCGCGCCGACGGTTTTCCCGAACACGCCCTAAGCGACCAAGCCCGCCATGATTGCCGCGCGGCGGTCGCCTGTCAACCGCGCCAGGAACACGCCCTCGCGCCCTCTTCCCGTCCGGCGGGCCGCGACCGGCTAAAGGCCGAACTGCAACGCCGCCAGACGGGTGTACAAACCGCCGCGTTCGACGAGTTCGGCGTGCGTGCCCACATCGACCACGCGTCCATGGTCGAGAACGATGATCCGGTCGGCGCGCTGAACGGTGGCCAGCCGGTGCGCGATGACCAGCGTCGTGCGGCCGCTCATCGCCGTTTCCAGCGCCGCCTGCACGACGCGCTCGCTTTCGGCGTCGAGGCTGCTGGTCGCCTCGTCGAGCAGCAGCAGCGGCGCGTTCTTGAGCATCGCCCGGGCGATGGCGATTCGTTGGCGCTGGCCACCAGAGAGACGCACGCCCCGCTCGCCGACCGGCGTGGCGTAGGAATCCGGCAAGCGGCGCACGAATTCGTCGACGAAGGCGGCGGTGGCGGCGGCACGCACCTCCTCGTCGGACGCCGTCGGGCGACCGTAGCGAATGTTGTCGGCGATGCTGCCGGAAAAAATCACCGCCTCCTGCGGCACCACCGCGATACGCGCGCGGAGGTCGGCCAGACGCGCCTGCCGTAAGTCGACGCCGTCAATGCGGACGGCACCGTCGCCGACATCGTAAAATCGTTGCAGCAACTGAAACACCGTCGTTTTGCCGGCGCCCGACGGACCGACCAGCGCCACCGTCCGACCGGCGTCGACGGTAAACGACAAGCCCTGCAACACCGGCTGTCCGGGCCGCGACGGATACGCGAACTGGACCGCGTCGAAAGTCGCTCGCAGACCGGCCGCCGGCGTCGGCAGATCGAGCGGCGAGCCGGACTCGACGATCGGCGAGCGCGCGCTCAGCAATTCCATCAAACGCTCGGTCGCACCCGCGGCCCGCAGCAAATCGCCCCACACTTCGGCCAGCACCGCCACGCTGCCGGCGACGACCATCACATACAAGGCCGTCTGGCTCAGTTGCCCGGCGCTGATCTCGCCGGCGAACACCGCTTGCACGCCGCCGTACATTCCATAGAGCAGCGAGGCGAAGACACCGACGATAACAAAAGCGGTCAAGGCCGAGCGTGTGCCGGCACGCCGGATCGACGTGGCGAATGCCTGCTCGTTGGCCACCGAAAAACGCGCCGCCTCGGCACTTTCCTGGACGTAACTCTGGACCACCGGCACGGCGTTGAGGATTTCGCCGGCGATACCGCTGGTGTCGGCGATGCGATCCTGGCTGGCGCGCGACAGTTTGCGCACCCGGCGACCGATCGATACCGCCGGCAGGACCAGCAGCAAGACGATACCGGCCACGGTAGACAGCAGCCGAGGAGTGGTGCTCAGCAGCATCGCCAGACCGCCGACCAGCAGCAAGAGATTGCGCAGCCCCATGCTGACGCTCGAACCGACAGCGTTATGGATCACCGTGGTATCGGTGGTCAGGCGCGACAGCACCTCGCCGGTTTTCAAGGTTTCGAAGAACCGCGGGCTCTGGCGCAGCACATGCGCGTAAACCGCCTGCCGCAGATCGGTGGTCACCCGCTCGCCGATCCAGCTCATCATGTAGAAGCGCGCGGCGGTGGCCACGCCGAGCAGCACGGCAACGGCGAAAAGCAGCAGGAAGTGCTGGCGAACGATCGCCAGCCGCTGCCCGACATCGCCAGCCGCCGGCAGCGCCAGACCACCGTCGACCAGCAGCTTCACCGCGTGAGGCAAAGCCAGGGTGGCGACGGCGGCCAGCAACAGGAAAAACACGGCCAGCGCCGCCTGCCGGCGGTATACCGCCACGAAAGGCAGCAAGGCGCGCAAGGGCCGCAGCTTGGATGCCGCCACCGGCGACGACGGCGTCGCGTTCACCTTCTCAGCCCAGCACCCCGCGCAGCACGCCCCAGGCGCCGCCGAGCGCCAGCGCGCCAAAAGCCAACATGCCGATCAGAAAGCCGGCGCCCCGACTTTCGGGATCGCGCGCATAGGCCAGCGCATACCAGGCGCGACCGACCAGCCAGACGGCGCCGAACACCGTGGCCCAGAAACTCGACAGCGCCATCGCGGCCACCCATAACACGGGCAAAAAGAGGACCGTGTTCTCGAGCGTGTTCATCTGGATGCGGTAGGCGATCTCGAATTGCCGGTGGCCGGTAATCGCCGGCGCCTGGATGCGGAACCGGATGCGGCAGCGGCCGACATAAGCCGCGCAGACGAACAGCAGCAAGACAGTGGCAAGCGTGATCAAGGCGGGTCCGGCGTAAGCGTTCATCGTCGCGTTCCTTGGCGGTTAATGGGAAACGAATGTCCCCTGAAAGGCGCATCTTGGCCGACAAATTAGCCCGCGGTCCGCGGCGGGTGGCTGCCGAGCAGAAAATTACCGATCCGCAACAAACGCCGCACCGCCGCCTCGCCGTCCAGCCCGGCCGTCAACGGCCCGGCGGCGACCGCCACCTCGGCCGCCCGTTCCGGCGTCAGCAAGACGGCACGCTGGCTGAACTCGATCACCGCCAGTTGTTCGTCGCGGGTCAAGGCAAACGGCGGCGCTTCGCTGCCGACGTCGCGGCTCCATTCCGGCGCCTTGCGCGCCGGGCGACCGACATGCACCACCACCGTGCCGGCCGCCAGATCGCCCAGGCGCTTTCCCTGCACGTTGAGCAGGCTGGCGATGAAACCAGCGGCATAAAGCACCGGTAAAATGTCGATCCCGCGCAAGGTGTTGCGAATGAACGCCGCGCTCCAGCCGACCGGCCGGCCGTCATCGTGCACCACCACCAGACCGCAGGACTTCTTGCCCGGCGTCTGACCGTTGCGATAGACCTCGAACAGGATCGGATAAAACCATTCCAGCAGAAAAGCGCCAAGCAACAGCAGTCCGATCCCGAAATCGCCGATCTGCGAGGCGACGATGCCGAGCAGCACCCACAAGCCCAGGCGAATCAGAAAATCGAGGAACCAGGCGCGCGCGCGCGCCACCGGCCCGGCGATCCGCAGTTCGATTTCGCAGCCTTCGGGGGTAGCGACGCGACAGAGGGTATCCAGGCGCGGACCCGCGCCGGGTCTGTCGCCCGATTCGGTGCGCGCAACGTTCATTCTTCGAAAAACATGTCCCGATACGCCGCATAAAGCGACGCATACAACACCGGCAACAACACCAGCCAGCCGAGCAGCAAGGGCAGGCTGGCGACCACCGCCGCCAGCACCACCAGCAAGGTGTAAACCAGAAACGGCCCGATATTGCGCACCGCGACGCGCAAACTGTTCTTGATGGCATGAAATGCCGATACGTCGTGAAAGATGACCAGCGGCGGCGCCAGCCACACGGCCATCGCCAGCGAAGAAAAGGCGACGAAAACGACCGCCACCACCAGCACCATCCCCAACGAAAAAACTTCCTTCAACCCGTCGACCCCGCCGGCGAAGGCCGCGAAGGCGATGCCGGCGCCAACGACGGCGGCGAACACCACCGCCGCCATCGAGATCATGTACAGCAGGCCGACGACCAGCAAGGGGATCGGCTTGCGCGAAAAACCGGCGAACAGATGGTCGAAGCGCAGGCCGTCGCCGACCTCGATGGCCCGGCAACCGATGCTGATCCCGCCGATGAATATCGGAATCAGCAAATTGACCGCCACATTCACCACCGGAATCATGCCGACGATCATCATCACCGCCATGAAGACCACGGCGATGCCCATCCAGGTGCCCGGCGCCAGGCGAAAAATCTCCCAGCCGCGCAGCAACCAGCGGTAGCCGTTGCCGGGCGGCACTCGCCGCCCGTCGGGAATGAAAGTTCCCATGCTGGTTTGCGCATGGTCATAGACCCGCGCCACCGGCGGTCTGAACGGATTGTTATCGACACTCATCGCTGCCCTCCCGGCACGAGACGCCCATCACGGAGTTTCCCCCACCCGCCGCCGCACCCGGCGGCGACGCGGCGACACTATAACGCGCCGGCGCGCTTTCGTGCCCAGTAGTGATTGATCAAGGCCACCGGCAGCTCGCACGGGCCGACATCGAGAATCTGCGCGCCACCGTGCCGCATCAGCGCCAGTTGCCGCCGCCGCGCCTGTAGATACTCGAGGCCGGCGGCACGGGTCAGCGCGGCGTCGAAATCGCGCACCGGCGCGTCGAGCAGTTCGTCGAGCACCGTCTCGCGCAGACTGGCGACGGTCACCGCGTGCCGGCGACGCAGATAGTGCACCGCCGGCAGCAAGGTGTCGTCGTCCTCGTCGCGCAGATTGCTGACCAGAATCACCAGCGCCCGCTTGCGCAAGCGGGCACCGAGGCTTTCGGCCGCCGCCAGATAATCAGGCACCTGCAACGACGGCTCGAGATCGAAAACGGCGTTCATCAGCGCCTGTACGGTGCCGACCGATTTGCCCGGCGGCAACACGCGCGGCCGTGGATGGCCGAAAGTGGCCAGGCCGACGGCATCGCCCTGGCGCAAGGCCACGTAGGCCAGCAAGGACAAGGCGTTGAGGGTGTGGTCGAAATGCGACAGATCGCCATCCCGGGCGCGCATCCGGGCACTACAGTCGAGCAGGAAAACGATTTGCTGATCGCGCTCGTCCTGATGCTCGCGGGCGATCAGACGGCCGACGCGCGAACTGGCTTTCCAGTCGATCAGACGCGGCGAGTCATCCTGACGATAGTCGCGCAATTGCAGGAACTCCATCCCCTCGCCACGCCGCCGGCGCTGCAGGATGCCGATCTGCGACAAGCGGTTGTCGGTGGCCAGCAGCGTGTAGTGGGCGACGCGGGCGAAATTCGGAAACACGCGCACCTCGTCGCGCGCGGCGACGCTTTCCTGCACCAGCCACAGGCGCAAGGGCGAGGCGCAGCGCAAGGTCACCGAATCGAACGCTTGCCGGCCGCGTTCGCCGACGGTGACGCGATAGACCACCCGCAGCCAGCGGCCCGCCTCGACTTTGAAAAACAGCGGCAGGCCCTCGCTGCGGAACGCCGCCGGATGGCCGTCGGTCAGCCAACCGCTGACCGCCTCCGTCGTTCCGGCGCTATTCGTCAGGCGCAAGGCCACGTGCTGCCGGGTGCCGACCGGCATGGTGTGCGCCAGTTCGCGCCGCACGCTCAGGCGGCCGCGCCGGTGGCGACCGGCCAGCGCGTCGGCGGCGGCGATGCCGGCCATGGCAACCGCCGACGCCTGCCACAAGGACAACAGCGACGGCACGAAAACCACCGCCAGACCGAGCGCCAGCCACAAACCGGCGGCCAGCAGCAACCTGCGGTCGGGAATCAGCATTTAGAGACGCGGCGCCGGCACGCGGTCGAGCAGCGCGCGCAACAGTTCGTCGGCGCCCAGCCCGTCGATCTCCGCCTCGGCGGCGGGCGTCACGCGGTGCCGCAACGCCGGCAAGGCCACCGCCTTGATATCGTCCGGGGTCACGAAACCGCGCCCGGCCATCAGCGCCAGCGCCCGCGCCGCGCGCACCAGGGCAATCGGACCGCGCGAGCCGGCGCCGCTGGCCAGCCCCGGCGTGTCGCGCGTGGCGCGGACGATGGCCACGGCATAGGCGATCACCCGTTCGTCGAGAGTCACATGCGCCGCCCATTGTTGCAGGGCGAGCACCGTCGCCGGTTGGATCAGCGTCGCCACGGTCTCGACATTGAGGTCGGCGCCGGTTTTCGCCGACGTCACCTGCCGGGTCAAGGCCACCTCCTCGGCCTCGCTCGGGTAATCGATGCGGATTTTCAGCAGAAAGCGGTCGAGCTGCGCTTCCGGCAATGGGTAGGTGCCCTCGTGCTCGATGGGATTCTGGGTCGCCAGCACCATGAACGGTCGCGGCAAGGGCGAGGTTTCGCCTTCCAGCGTCACCTGTTTCTCCTGCATCGCTTCCAACAAGGCTGATTGCGTCTTGGCCGGCGCGCGGTTGATTTCGTCGGCGAGCAGCAGATGCGTGAACACCGGTCCCTGCCGGGTGACGAAACGCGCCGTCGCCGCATCGAACAGGGTGTGCCCGACGACATCGGAAGGCATCAGGTCGGGCGTGAACTGAATCCGGCGGGTGTCGCCGCCGAAAGTCCGCGCCAGCGCCTTGACCAGCAAGGTCTTGCCGAGACCGGGAACGCCTTCGATCAGCACATGCGCGTCGGCGAGCAGGCCGATCAGCACTTCGTCGATCACCGCCTGCTGGCCGATCACCGCCTTGGCCATTTCGGCGCGCAAGGCCGCCAGCAACTGGCGGGCCTGCAACAATTTCTCTTCTGGAAGCAAGGAGGTGGGAAAGACGTCGGAGGAAGTCATGGCAAGGTTCTCAAAGATCGCGTTCAAGCTTGTGCAGAGTGCGCAAGGCTTCGCTGAAAGTGTGGGGAGTATCCGCCGGACCGTGCAGCGCGGCGGCGATCTGGGTCACCGGGCGGCGGCTCAACGCCGCCAGAGCACTCGCCCGCGCCTCGTCGGGCAGCGCGGCGATGCCCGGGTGACGCAGAGCCAGTCGCGTGTGGAAATGTTCGCGCGCCGGCGCCAGCAAGGTCGGCAGGGCGCCGGCCCGCCACAGGTAGCGGCCGACCGCCGCCAGATGTTCGCGCAACTCGCGGCGCACTGGCGGCGCGTCCGGCTGGCAGGCGCCGAAACGCGGCACGACGCGCCACAGCCAGAGCAGTAGGAACACGACGGCGGCGACACCGGCTTCCCAGGCGTTTTCCCACAGCCAGGCCGACAGGGTCGGCATCCGCAGCCGCGACAGCAACAGAACGCTGGGATGCGGCGAACGGTCGTAGCGACCGAGCAGCGCCCAATACAGTTCGGCATGGTCCTGTTCGCCGATCCGGTCGTTGCTCAATTGCCGGTCCAGGCCGACCGCGATGGTGACGTTGCCGCGGCCGACGCGGTAATGCAGGATTTGCGCGCCGCGACCGCCACGGCTGGCCGCCCACTCCGGCTGACGAGCCCCCGCCACGATCACCTGCCGGGTGGCGTCGATGAACAAGGGCGGCGACGAACCGAGCGTCACCGGCAGCACGCGCGACCCGGTGAATGACTCGTTTTTTTGGGGCCGGACGACATCCAGGCTATCGAGCAGACTGTCCTCGGCACCGGCCTCTTCGGCAACGGCGATCAGATAACCGCCCTCCTCGACCCACTTCAGCAGCCGCCGCAGGCGCTCGGCCGGCAGCCATTGCTGCCGTTGGCGGTCGAGAAAGACGGTTCCGCCGGCCGGCAAGCGGTCGAGAGCGCCGGCCGCCGACGCGCGCTCCAGCGAGCCGCCCATGCGCGCGGTAAAACGTTCGAGCGCCAGATAGGGATTGCGCTCGGCTTCGGCGCGTGGCGGCTCGCGTTTCTGCACCGGCTCGCGCTCCAGACGCGTCGCCAGACCGGTGCCGAGCACGGTCAGCAACGTCAGGAGAGCGACCAGGCCCCAAATCAATCGACGCGTCATCGGCCCATCGCTCCCTGGCCGAAAAACGTCTCCCAATCGGCCGTCAGCGACTCGACACGAGCGGCCATCACCGGCAAGCGGCCGTATGCCGCCAGCCGCCACGCGTCGACCACCTCGCCAAAACAGCGTTGCGCTTCCGGCGGCACGCGCGCGGCGACGCGGCGCAGGCAATCGTTTTCGGTATCGCCGGCATGGAACTCGATTTGCCGCTCGTTCATCAGCACCACCAACGCCCCGCGATAGAGCAAGCTCAACGCCTCGACGAGGCGATCGCTAGCCAGTGCCGCGCGCGCGGCGGCGGCGATGTCGGTCGGCAACGATTCGGGACGCAAATCCAGGCCAAACAGAAAATCGGGCGCCCGTCTGGCCGGGCCGGCGGCGACGGCGAACAAATGCCGGTGCCGCAGCACCACGACCACGATCGCCGCCAGCGCCAGAGCACCGGCGATCCATGACAGACCGCGCGCCACCTCGGCGACGATATCGAAAAGCTGTCGCAGGCCGGAAAACCAGTCGCTCCAGTTTTCGTCGTGACCGGCCGTTTCCTGCCGGCGCCAACGCCAACGCCAGTCGTCCTTGACCTGCCCGAAAACCCGGTCGGCGAGCACCGCCCGAATCGTCGTCGCCGCCGGGCTGTTCGACGGCGGACGCGCGGCGTCGGCCACCTCGGCCGTATCCTCCACCGCCTCCTCCGCCGCCTCCTCTCGGTCAACCTCCTCGGCATCGTCGGCGGCGGCGGCGGTGGAAGACGGCGCGTCGCAGGTCTGGCCGTTCGGGCACGCGGCGGCTTGCGGCGGTTCGCCGGCATGCGCCGGCTCGGGTGCCAGCACGGGCAATGCCAGGACGAGCGCCAGAATCGCCAGCAATGGCGACGCCGTGGCCGCCCGGCGTTCGGCCAGCCGCCGCAAACCGAGTTCGACATCCCAGGCTTCGAGTTCGCTGCGCCGGTTCAGGTACAACGAAAAGCCGGACGCCACATACAGCGGCTCGATCACCGTCTCGGCCAGCATGTACAGCAGATTGGCGACCAGATGCCGCCACGGGGAAACGTCGGCACCCAGCCATTGCTCCAGCGCCAGCACCTCGCTGTCGCCGGGCGCCAGCACCGCCAGGACGATCAGCGCCGACAGCAGCAGAGCGGTCGACATATTGGCGCAATGGAAGGTCAGCCAGACGGCATGTCCGCGACAACGGCGCGACAACACCTTCAGGCGCGTCCGCGCCTCGACGCCCCGCTGCTCCTCCAATTGCCAGACCGGCAGCAAGAAGGAGCGCGTCAGGCTGAAACGCCGCAGCGTCAAGGCCGACAGCGTTCCTGGTCCGCGCCATAACCGCGGCAAGGCCCGCCACACCTCGCGCACGCCGGTGTCCTCGCCGAAGGCCGAGCGGCTGCAAACCAGCAGCAACACCCGGTCGAACAAGGGTTTCAGCCACCACAGCACCAGCATCGCGTAATCGGGCCACCGCCACATCAACAGCATCACGAGGACGCCGGCGATCCAGTAGGTAGCGAACCAGGCGCCGTACAAAGCGCGTGCCCAGCGCCGCAGCATGGTGTGACCGAGATCGAGCGCCTCCCAGGCGCTGCGCCGCCGCAAATGGATGGCAATCGCTTCAAGCCGCACGCGACGGTCTTCCGGCGAACGAGAGATAGGCCAGCACCGCACACCACAGCGTCAGGCCGACACCGACCTTGACCGCCAGCGGCGCGCCCTGCCAGGGCGACCAGAATGCTTCGATGAACGCCGCGAGAAAGGTCAGCGCCGCCGCGCCGGCGAGCAGTTTCACCGCCACCCGACCGTTGGCCTTGAGCGCCGCCACCCGGCTGCGACGCCCCGGCGCCAGCAACGCCATGCCGAGTTTCAAGCCGGCGGCGCCCGAAAGCACCGCGCCGGTCAATTCGAAGGCGCTGTGACCGGCGACGAAACCCCAGAAAGTGGTGTTGTAGCCGATCTGCGTCAGGTGACCGGCGACGGCGCCAATGAACAGACCGTTGTAGAGCAGGTAAAAGACGGCGCCCACGCCAAACGCCAGACCACCGGCGAAGGCCTGAAAATCGATACGCACGTTGTTGGCGATATAAAAACCCCACATCATCCACTCGCTGGACGCCGAACGCGGCCGCCCGACATGCGGCGCGGTCGGCGCATACATGCCCTCGATTTCGGAAACCGTCTCCTGCGACAACATCAGGAACGCCGCGTCCGGCCAGATCTGGACAGCGGCGATGAATCCCAGCAAGGGCAGGAAAAACAGCAGCGCGGCCACGGCGACGGCGCGCCACTCACGGCGGACCAGGGCCGGAAAGTCGCCGCCGACGTAGCGCAGCACGGCGTTGCCCTCCGGTCGCGCGGCGCCATAAATCCGTTGGTGCACCGCCAGTACGCGACGATGCAGGTCGTCGGCGAGAGCCGCCGAGTAGTGACGGTCGCGGACCAGCGCCAGATCGTGGCACAAACGGCGAAAGCGGTGCGGCAGGCCGGCGTTGGCGATCTCGCCGAGCGGCGAGGCGACCGCCGCCCTGCCCGGCGCCAGCCAGCGGTCCCAGGCGTCCCACTCCGCCTGACGGCGCGCGATGTATTGGCGTTCCTTCACGATGCATTCCACATAAGACGCCGGATGATGAAGTATCCGGCGGAAAACGGCAAGGTGCTCGGCGGGCTACTTGCTCAACACGCGCATGCCTCTGGCTAAACCGTCCAGAGTCAGCGGAAACATCCGGCCGGCGAGCAGTTTCTCGATCAGCGCCGTCGATTGCCGGTAGGGCCAGGAATGCTCCGCTTCCGGATTCAGCCAGATGGCGGCCGGCCAGTTGTCGACCAGCCGCCGCAGCCAGGCCGCGCCGGGTTCGGCGTTGTTGTATTCGACGCCGCCCTGCGGAATCAACAGTTCGTAAGGACTCATCGCCGCGTCGCCGACGAATATCAGTTTGTAGTCGTTACCGTATTTGTGCAGCACCTCGTGAGTGAACACGCGCTCGGTGTGCCGCCGGCGGTTGTCTTTCCACAGATAGTCGTACACGCAGTTGTGGAAGTAGTAGTACTCCAGATGCTTGAACTCGCCGCGGCAGGCCGAGAACAGTTCTTCGCAGACGCGCACGTAGTCGTCCATCGAACCGCCGATGTCCAGCAGCAGCAGCACCTTGACCGCGTTGTGACGCTCCGGCCGCAATTTAAGGTCCAACCAGCCGGCGTTGCGCGCGGTGCCGGCGATGGTGCCTTCGAGATCCAGTTCGTCGGCCGCTCCCTCGCGGGCGAAACGGCGCAAGCGGCGCAGCGCCACCTTGATGTTGCGCGTGCCGATTTCGACGCTGTCGTCGAGGTTGCGGTACTCGCGCTTTTCCCAGACCTTGACCGCCGACCGGTTTTCGCTCCGGCCGCCGAGACGGATGCCTTCGGGATGGGTGCCGCCGTTTCCGAAAGGCGAACTGCCGCCGCTGCCGATCCATTTGCTGCCGCCGGCATGCCGCTCCTTCTGTTCCGCGAGCCGCTGCCTGAAGGTTTCCATCAGTTTGTCCCAACCCATTTTTTCGAGCTTGGCGCGTTCCGCCTCGCTGAGGTGTTTTTTCACCGCCGCGCGCAGCCATTCCTCGGGAATCGATGCGTCCATTTCCGGCAGCGCCTCGACGCCCCGGAAATAGTCGCCGAAAGCGCGATCGAATTTGTCGAAATGCGCTTCGTCCTTGACCAGGACGAGACGCGCCAGCAGATAAAAGTCGTCGAGACTGTAGGCGACGACGCGCTGCCGCAACGCGTCCAGCAAGGTCAGGAATTCCTTGATCGACACCGGCAGGCGACTGGCCCGGAGGTGGAGGAAGAAATCGATCAGCATCGTGCTCGCCCCGCGCCCGGCGCGGTCAACGGTTCTGGCGGGCCATGAAGATCAGGCGCTCGAAAAGATGAACGTCCTGTTCGTTTTTCAGCAAGGCGCCGTGCAAGGGCGGCACGATGGTCTTGCGATCCTGGCTGCGCAGCGCTTCGGGAGGAATGTCCTCGGCCAGCAGGAGCTTCAGCCAGTCGAGCAGTTCGGATGTCGAGGGCTTTTTCTTCAAGCCGGGCGCTTCGCGCAACTCGAAGAACACTTCCAGTGCTTCGCGCAGCAGGGCCGGTTTCAAATCGGGAAAATGAACATTGACGATCCGCGCCATCGTTTCCTTGTCGGGAAAACGGATGTAGTGAAAAAAGCAGCGGCGCAGGAACGCGTCGGGCAATTCCTTCTCGTTGTTCGAGGTGATGAATACCGCGGGCCGATGGCGGGCGCGCACGTTCTGCCGCGTTTCGTAAACCAGGAACTCCATGCGGTCGAGTTCGCGCAGCAAATCGTTGGGGAACTCGATGTCGGCCTTGTCGATCTCGTCGATCAGCACCACCGACGGCGTTTCGCACTCGAATGCCCGCCAGAGCACGCCCTTGACGATGTAGCCGCCGATATCGGCGACCCGCGCCTCGCCGAGTTGCGAATCGCGCAGGCGCGAAACGGCGTCGTATTCGTACAAACCCTGTTGCGCCTTGGTGGTCGATTTGACGTGCCACTCGAACAAGGGCAAACCCAGCGACGCGGCCACCTCCTCGGCCAACAGGGTTTTGCCGGTGCCCGGCTCGCCCTTGATCAACAGCGGCCGCTGCAAGGTGATCGCCGCATTGACCGCCAGCGTCAGGTCACGAGTGGCAACGTAAGAGTCGGAACCGGAAAAACGCATGGTGTGCTCCCTTTCGCGAATCGACGGATTTTTCACCGCAACAAACACTATTAAAGCAGCAGAATTATTTTCATGCTGGCAGGTTCGACGTGGATTTCCACTACCGGCGTTTCAACGGCCGGTGCATCGGGACGACGGCCGCTCCAGCCAGTCCAGCAGGGTGCCGTAAAGCAGGTCGGGCGCCACCGGCTTGCCGACGTGGTCGTTCATGCCGGCCGCGAAACAGCGTTCGCGATCGTCCTCGAAAGCATTGGCGGTCATCGCCAGCACCGGCACGCGCGCCATCTCGGGAATGGCGCGGATTCGGCGGGTCGCTTCCAGCCCGTCCATTTCGGGCATTTGCATGTCCATCAGGATCAAGGCGTAGGCCTGACGCCCCACCATCTCCAGCGCCTCGACGCCGTTCTCGGCGACGTCGACCCGCAGACCCACCCGTTCCAGCAGCGCCTTGGCGACTTCCTGGTTGATCATGTTGTCTTCGACCAGCAGCACGCGCGCGCCGGCATGCCGGGTCTGCAAGCACTGCGACGCGGAAATGGCGCTTGCCGGCGCAACGTGCGATACCCGCCGCGCGCTCGCCAGACCATGCTGAAGGCGCACGGTGAACCAGAACGCGCTGCCGACGCCGGGTTGACTCTCCACCCCGACCTCTCCGCCCATCAGCCGCGCCAGATGCCTGGCGATCGCCAACCCCAATCCGGTACCCGCGTGCTGGCGGGTCGCCGAGGCATCGGCCTGTTCGAACGGACGGAACAGGCGTTCCCGGTCCGCCAAGCCGATGCCGACGCCGGTATCGCGGACTTCGAAGCGAACCCGCAGACCGTCGCCGTCATCCTGCAACACGCGGGCGGACAGCGTGACCGACCCGTGCTCGGTGAACTTCACCGCGTTACCGGCGAAATTGAGCAGAATCTGCCCAAGGCGCACCGGATCGCCGCGCAGCACGCCATCCAGCCGGGGATCGATGTCGGTCGCCAAACGCAGATTCTTGGCGCGCATCTTGTCGTCGATCAGGCCGATCACGTTGTCGAGAACGGCGGCGAATTGAAAATCGCTTTCGCTCAGGCTCATCTTGCCGGCCTCGATTTTGGAAATGTCGAGAATGTCGTTGATCACGTTCAGCAAATGCTGCGCGGCCTGCGAAATTTTCTCCAGTTGCGCCCGCACGCCGGGTTCGACCGTTCCACGCCCGGCCAGGTAGGCCAGCCCGATGACCGCGTTCAGCGGTGTGCGGATCTCGTGACTCATATTGGCCAAAAAGGCGCTTTTAGCCCGGTTGGCCGACTCCGCCGCCGCTTTTGCCTCGACCAGGGCGCGGGTTTGGGCGCTGTGGCTGCGGCAAAGCGCGATCGCCTTGGCCAGATTGCTCATCACCGGCTGAAAAATCTGCGTGATCGGCAAGGCGGTTGCCGGCGCCGACGGCGCCAGCAACAGAATCACCCCGTCGGCATCGATCGGCAGACGCAGGCAGGCGTGGCGCGTGGCGCCACCCGGCAACAGCCTAAGCAACGACGGATCGCGCAGCAAAGCCGCCGGACCACGCGGCAGCGAGGTGGGCAACGCGATGGTTTCTCCGACATGCCGCGACAGATCGAAATCGCCGATCACCGTCGCCACCTCGGCGCGGGTTTCACCGTCGAGGTCGGCGAGATTCAACAGCACCACGCCGGCGGGAAAAGACGTGTGAAACAGAAGGCGTTGCAGGGTGCGCGTCAGCAACGCGCCCAGATCCACCTCGCCACCGATGACCAGCGCCAGGTCATAAAGAACCGTCAGGATGCGTTCCCGTTCCATCGCCGCTCAATTCCACGGCCGGCAGACGAGCGTGGCGTTGTGAAACAAAGGGTAACCCCAGGGGGTGAGGCTGCCGATCTCGCCAAGCGACAGCGCCCCCACCAGCGCCGGCGCGCGTGTCTCCTCTCGCAGACGGCCGAGCTCGCGGCGTGAATCGGCGCCGAGATGCAGGTGGCGCCCGGCGCAATAAAACGTCAGTAAATGGCGCTCGCCGACTCCGCCGAAACCTTCGCGCAACAGCGCCGCCAGGCGGTTGACACTGCGCACCGAATCGATCCGCGGCGCGTTCAGCAAGGTCAGCATCGAATTCGCCGGCACCTCGCCGACACAGAACAGCGAGCCGTCGTCTTCCAGCGCAACCGGGATGCGAACCACGACGTCGTTGTTGGCCAGCAGAATGCCGAAGGGGAAATGCGTGGCGTATTCATAAAAATTTTCGCGATTCAGATCCACGTCGTACAGGCCGCGCACCTGTTCCCGATAAACCTCGAACGCCGGACGCCAGTCGATGCCGATGACGCGGTTGCCCTCGGTCGCCGTCGCGGTAACGATGTCCTGCGGCGCATCGTAACCGTGATCGAGGACCGCGCCACGGCCGTCGGGCAGTAGCAGGCAGAGCACGCCGCCGGACACCGACTCGCGGCTGTCGAACAGACAAGGCATGGGCTGGAAGGTTTCGCTGCCGGCGTTGACCCCGGCATAGGCGACGCGGTCGGCCAGCCGCAGATACAACGCGTCGAGAATGGAGCCGATGGTCGGCACCATGGCGTCGAAGATCATGAACAGCGTAGACTGCGTCGTCCCGTTCCCGGCGATGTGCGGTTCGACCGCATCGGCGATCCGGCGGGCCGCCGCGGCCGCGTCCGCCGGCAACGACGGAATCAGCGCCGTTGCCGGCAGACGGTCGAAAGGCAGCAGCAGCGCGCCTTCGCGCAAAAAACCGTCGTCCTTGACCAGCGCCGGAAAGATGGCGCCGACATGGGCGATGCCTTCGGCGGCCAACACCGCCTGAATCGACGGCAGCCGGTCTTTTTCCGCTTCGGGAAGCAGCACCAGGGCGCCGCCGGGCATGCCGGCGCTTCGCCAGTCACGCAGGGAATCGCTCAATCCAGCGGTATCCGGTCGGCCGCAATACAGGGGGCGTGGCTCGTTCATGGTGTCTTGCTTTCCCGCAGGTGACATGACGCGCTCCGCGTATGGCGGAGCGCTGGACCGACATTCGCAACAACAGCGACCCTGATGAACGCGTGCCGGAGCGCTGGAACCGGCCGCCGTCGCCGCGAATTCCGTCCTCCGTTCGTAAGCCTACATCAAGCGCGTAGTCAATGGCGGCGGATCTTGGCGAATTCCCGCAGGCCGTCCAGCGAAAGCGCCCGCCGCGCGCTTTCGCCCGCTGCGTCTCACGCGGTGCGCGAACCGAGCGAATCGGCAATGAAGTATTCAATGGCTTTTTCGCGCAGACGCTGGACCAGCACCGGCCCTTCAAGAGGGCCGATGGCGGCGTGAATCCGTGACGCGATGCCCTCGAAAACCGCCACCAGCCGCGGATCGAAATGGCTTCCGGCACCCTGGCGGATGTTGCTCAGCGCCATTTCCAGCGGCACCTCGGTCTTGTAGGCGCGGTGTGACGTCAAGGCGTCGAAGACATCGACAATCGCGAAGATGCGGGCGACAAGCGGAATTTCCTCGCCGGCGAGACCGCGCGGATACCCGGAACCGTCGTATTTTTCGTGGTGGCACTCGACGACCTCGCGCGCCTCCCGCAGCCACTCGGACCCTTCGATGATCTCGACGCCCAAGGCGACGTGAGTGCGCATCACCGCGAATTCGTCGGTGGTCAGTGATCCGGGCTTGAGCAGCACGCTGTCGCGGATGCCGATCTTGCCGACATCGTGCAGGAAAGCGCCGAGGATCAGTTTGCGCATCGTCGCCGGCGGCAAGCCCACTGTCTCGCCAAGGCCGATGGCGTAGAGCGTGACGCGGAAATTGTGCTCGCCGGTTTCCGAGTCGCGCTTGGCGATCGCTTCGCCGATCACGGCGGCCATTTCCAGGTTGCCCTTGAGCACCCGTCGCGAAAAATGCAGCATGTCGCCGTTGAGGGCGATGATCACCGGATAGAGCAACAGACTGGTGGCCAGCGTGGCGACCAGGACCGCGGCCAGCGTCCGCCAGATCCGCCGTTCGAATTCCGCGATCGTCGCTTGATCGATGGCAAAGACACCGTCGAAATAGCCGACGGGTGCACCGTCCTTGCCGGGAAGCGGCACCCGCACCTGCACCACGTTGTCGTCGCCGACCGCCGACTTGCGATGATGGCTCAGGCCGTCGCGCGGAAAGTCCTGACGATACGGCTTGAAACGTTCGGCCAGGTCGGCGTAGCGCGGGTTGGCGAACTGGACCAGCGTCTGGCCGGCACGGTCCACGACGGCGATGGTCACGAAACGCTGGCGGGCAAACGCCTCGGCTTTCGCCGCCAGCGCGGCCGGATCGGCGGCGCGGCGCCCGCCGGTATCCGGAGCGACCGGCACGAGATCGGTGGACTCGGTGAATTCACCGACCCGGCTGGCGACCAGCGCGACGATCGATTCGTCGATTTGCCGCATTTCGAGATGGTAGACCGCGCCGCCCACCAAGGCGGAAACGAGTAGCCAGACGGCGAACAGGCGACGGAACAAAAGGAGGTGGATCGGCAACATCGCGAGATGATACGCCGACCCCGCACCCCAAAAGTGTGACAAATTCGAGCTTGGAGGAGCGTTTGACGGCGAAGGCGGCAAGCCCGCCGGGCAAGCGGACGAAACGGCGACTAGCGCGCGGCCGGCAGGGTCAGGCGCGCGCGCAAACCGCCGAGCGGCGAATCGTCGAGTTGCAGATGTCCCCCGTACAGTTGCGCCAGATCGTCGACGATCGCCAGTCCCAGACCGCTGCCCGGTGTCTGCTGGTCGGCGCGGGCGCCGCGCCGCAATACCGCCGCGCGCGCCGTCGCGTCGATCCCTTGACCGTCGTCGTCCACGCAAAGGATCACGCTCTGGCCGTCCTGGCCGACGTCCACCTCGACCCGCGAGCGCGCCCATTTGCAGGCATTGTCCAGCAGGTTGCCCAGCATCTCTTGCAGATCCTGCTCTTCGCCGCGAAAGACCGCCGCCGCCGGCGACGACAGGCGCAGTTCCAGCGCGCGGGCCGCGTGCAGGCGACGCATGGTTCTCAACAGCCCATCGACCACCGGCTGCAGCGGCGTGCGCGCGCCGGGAACGCCGACCGCCGCCGCCGCCTGCGCCCGTGCCAGATGGTACTGCACCTGCCGACTGGCGCTGTTCACCTGCGCAACCACCAGCCGCGAGAATTCGTCGTCCCGGCCAGCGGTGGCGTTGGCCAGTATGCTCAGCGGCGTTTTCAGCGCGTGCGCCAGATTGCCGGCCTGGGTGCGGGCGCGCTCGACAACGGCGGCGTTATGCGCCAGCACGCTGTTGAATTCCTCGACCAGCGGCATCACCTCGGCCGGAAACGCGCCTTCCAGCGTTTGCCGGTCGCCGTCGCGCACCTGTGCGAGCGCGACGCGCAAGCGGCGCAACGGCGCCAGACCGACAACGACCTGCACCAAGGCGGCGACGATCAGTCCGCCGCCGAGAACGCCGAGCGCCAGCCACAGTGCGCCGTCGAAACGCGCCACCGGCTCGATCATCAGTTTCTCGTCGGCGGCGACGACCAGGCGAAAGCGACGCCCGCCGACGGCGGCATCGTCGTCGATGCGCACGGCGCGCTCGATCATTCCCAGCCGGCTATCGTTCGGCCCCGCGAGCCGATGCCGGTGCACCCGGCCGTCGGCGGGATCGTCGGGCGGCACGATCAGCACGTCGTCCCACAGCGAGCGCGAGCGCAACACGCCGATGGACGCCGGCTGCGCCCGTTCGCCGCCGTCGAGCACGTCGACCTGCCAGTAAAGACCCGAATACGGCCGGCGCAGACGCGGATCGCTGAGCGGGGCGCCGAGCGTCGGACGCCCCTGCCCGTCAAGCGCCAGATGCGCGGTCAATTGGTCGAGATGGGTTTGCAACCCGGCGTGGAACTGTAGCTCGACATGCCGACGAAACAGGCTGCTCAAACCCCAGCCGGCGACGGCGATCGACACGGCGATCCAGCAGACGGTGCCGGCGAGCAAGCGGATGCGCAGCGAGCCGCGCGCCGGCAGCCGGCTCATGTCGGCGCGGTAAGCCGGTAACCCAGGCCGCGCACGGTTTCGATCAGCCCCGGCGGCAATTTCTTGCGCAAACGGCCGATGAACACTTCGACGGTATTCGAATCGCGGTCGAAATCCTGAGCGTAGAGATGCTCGACCAGATCGCTGCGCGAAATCACCCGCTCGCGATGGTGCATGAGATAGGCCAGCAGGCGGTACTCGTGGCCGGTCAGAACCAGGGCCTGGCCGTCGACCGTGGCGCGGCCGTTGCGCGTGTCCAGCCACAGCGGCCCGCACCGCAACTCGGAGCTGGCGTGGCCGACGGCGCGGCGGATCAGCGCCCGCAGCCGCGCCAGCAGTTCCTCCATGTGGAAAGGCTTGGTCAGATAATCGTCGGCGCCGGCGTCGATGCCGGCCACTTTTTCGTGCCAACTGTCGCGAGCGGTGAGAATCAACACCGGCATGTCGCGCCCGACGGCGCGCCACCGCCGCAGCACGCTCAAGCCGTCCAGACGCGGCAGGCCAAGATCAAGAACAACGGCGTCGTAAGGGCTGGTGTCGCCGAGATGATGGCCATCGACGCCGTTGTCGGCGGTGTCCACCACGTAAGCGGCGCTCCGCAAGCCCGCCAGCACTTGTTTTTGCAGCATCGCGTCGTCTTCGATCAGCAGGATGCGCATCGTCCCTCCATCAGTTGTCGTCCCGACCGCGCCGGCGATTGCCGCCCTCGCGCGATCCGTCGCCATCGCGCCCGCGAACGCCAAGAATGCGGCCGTCGCCGGCGTCGACCAGCAGCTTGAGCAGGGTGCCATCGCCGCGCAAGGTCTTGATCTCATAAACCCAGCGCCCACGATGGCGTTCCAGTTCGACCTCGATCACCTCGCCGGGAAACTCGGCGTCGACGCGCTGGAGAATCTTCGGCAAGGGCAGCACCTCGCCGGCCCGCAGCGCCTGCCGTGCGCGGTCGTGATCGCCGTCGTCGGCCAGGCCGGCCATTGGCGCGCCCGAAAGCAGGGCGACGCAGAGCGGTGGCAAGAGAAAGCGGGCGAGGATCATGGGCGTTTTTTTACGCCTTGGCGGGTGAACACAGGATGAACCGGCTCTTCAGCACACGTTCAAGGAGCCACGGGCAAACTGGCATCCTCGGATCGTCAAGGAGCGCATCATGAAACAAAACATCCTCGGCATGTTGGCGATCGCGCTCCTGGCATCAAGCGGCGCGCTCGCCGCCGCGCCGCGCGACGAGCTGTTCGCGGCTTACGCCGCCGAGGCTCGAAAAGCCGATCCGGCCTTCGCCGGCTTTTCGGCGGCGCGCGGCGACGCTTTTCATCGCCAATCGTTCGCCGGCGGCAAGCCCGACACGCCGGCGTGCCGCGGCTGCCATGGCGACGATACCCGTCAGACGGGCCAGACACCGACCGGCAAACGCATCGCACCGATGGCCGTCTCGCGCAGCCCCGAGCGTTATGGCGACCCGGCGAAAGTCGAAAAATGGTTCACACGCAATTGCCGCGAAGTGCTCGGCCGCGACTGCAGCGCACGGGAAAAGGGCGACTGGCTGACCTATGTCGTCGGCCGCTGAGCCAGGCATGGCCTGAACAAGATCTTCAACAGGAGAAAACGATGACCCGCTTCACGACGCCCCCTTCTCCCGCGCTGTTTCTCGGCCTGCTCGTCGCCGTGTTCTCGATACCGCTGCTCAAGAATGCGCAAGCCGGCGGCGGCCATACCTTCCCGCCGGTCATCGACCGCCTGGTCAAGGCGGAATGCGGCGCTTGCCATCTCGCTTTCCCTCCGTCGATGCTGCCCGCCGCGTCGTGGCGACGCCTGCTCGGCGATCTCCGGAACCACTTCGGCGACGACGCCAGTGTCGACGCGGGCACGGCGACCCGAATCGGCGATTATCTGGTCGCCAACGCCGGCGATAGCGGCGGCCAGCGCTACGGTTCCCGCCTGCTGCGCGGCGTGTCGACCGTCAACCCGCCGTTGCGGATCACCGAACTGCCCAAATGGCAACAGGAACACCGCAAGGTATCGGAGCGGGAGTGGCGCCAGAAAAACGTGCGCGGCAAGGCGAATTGTCCTGCCTGCCACGCCGACGCCGAGCGCGGCCGATTCGACGATTGACGGCGACCGACGCGGGTTTGCCGCCCGGCCGACGACCGGGCGCCTAAAATACCCCTCATACGCGGACCGCCGCGCCGTTTCACCGTCAAGCGCAGGCTCGCCGCCCGTTCCTTTCGACTTTGAGAGTGACATGAAAACCGTTCTCGCTTCCCTGATCGCCATCGTCGTGCTGGCCTGGGCCCAAGGCGTGATTCTCGGCGCGCCGCTGACCGGCGCCCCGTTGTGGATTCTCCGCCAGCACGGGCTGCATCTCAGCGGCCTGCTGGCCATCGCCATGCTGTCACTGGCAACACTGCTCGCCAGCCGCCCGCTGTGGCTCGAAGGGCCGCTCGGCGGCATGGACCGCATTTTCCGCACGCACAAGTGGGCCGGCATCCTGGCCGGGGTCTTTTCCGCCGCGCACTGGCTGATCGAACTCTCGGGCGGTCTGCTGAAAGCGACGATCGGTCGTCAGGGCCGCGTACCGAAGGAAAAACTCGCCGGCGCGCTCGACGGCCTGCAACATCTGGCCAAGGACATGGGCGAATGGGCGGTCTACGCCCTGCTGGCGATGCTGGCGATTGCCCTGTGGCAGCGCTTTCCGTATCGGCCGTGGCGCGTGCTGCACCGCGCGATGCCGGTGCTGTACCTAATGCTCGCCTTCCACACCGCGCTGCTGGCGCCGACGGCGTACTGGACGCAGCCGGCCGGCCTTCTGATCGCGGCCTTGCTTGCCGCCGGCGTGTACGGAAGCGTGCGGTCGCTGACCGGCCGCATCGGTCGCGCACGGCAGACGCCGGGCCAGATCGTCGCCATCGACCGCTCGTCGCCGGCGGTGCTCGGCGTGCGCCTGCGTCTCGAAAACGGCTGGCCAGGGCATCGGCCCGGGCAATTCGCGTTCGTCAGCTTCGAACGCGGCGAGGGACCGCACCCGTTCACCATCGCCGGCACCGACCGTGGCGACCGTGAATTGCCGTTCCAGATCAAGGCGCTCGGCGATTACACCGCCACTCTCGGCCAGCGCCTTCACGTCGGACAAGCGGTCACCGTCGAAGGACCTTACGGCCGCTTCGACATCGCGCGCCATGATCGGCAAGCCCGACAAATCTGGATTGCCGGCGGCATCGGCGTCACGCCCTTCCTGGCGTGGCTGGAGTCGTTGCAGGAAAATCCCGCCGACGCGCCGGCCGCCGAGCTGCATTACTGCACGCGCGACCGGGAAAACGATCCTTTCGCCGCCCGCTTGCGGACGCTCAGCGACAAGCTGCCCGGCATCCGCCTCCATGTGCATGGTTCGCGACAGGGTGAACACCTGCGCGCCGAACAGCTAACCGACAGCGAAGAGCGCTCGCGACCGGTCGAAATCTGGTTCTGCGGCCCGCAAGGCTTGGCCCAATCGCTGCGCGCCGGACTGCGGACCCGCTGGCGCGGTCGTCTGCGCTTTCATCAGGAAGCTTTCGCGATGCGTTAGCCTGCTCGGTCGAGGCCGTCGGACGCGCGCCCGACTTGGCCGTCAGGTGTGGTGTTTGTCAAGCCGGAGGTGGCCGCCCTTGACGCACAAGGCGCCACAGCCGCGGGCGTTGAAAAATACCGCCCAGGTCGGCTGCCCCTGGTATTGACCGAAAGTCAGCAGCCATTGATTGTTGGAGAGTTCCAGATACAGTTCGGGCAATCGCCCCAGGACCTGCGCATCGACCACCGTCGTGCCGACAAGGCCCTTGGCGATGGCTTCGCAACGGGTTTTCGCGTCGCCGCTGCCGCAAATGATCGAACGCGGCTTTTCAATTCGCCATCCGAAGTCGGCCATGACCGTCACGGTACCTTTCGGATTGCCCGGCGAACCATCCTGCAAACGGCTTTCGGAGAGAGGACCGAGTTCGAGAAACAGCGCCGAGCCGTGACCGAACCAGACGTGCGAAATCGGCATGCCAACAAGTGAGTCAAGTGAAAGCTGCATCGCCATCAAATAAAATCCTCAATAAAATCGCCGTCGAGTAGCGATTTCATGAATTATTGTTTTTGTCCTGCGCGCCGACGGTGTTTTCCGGGACGGCAAGTCACCTTCTTTCCATTCATTACATTAAAAAATTCTCATTGCGCCACGATATTCCACGTTCGACACATGGAGAATGCGAAGACCATATATAGCCTCGTCAACGCGGCATCCGCCATAAAATCTTCTTAAACCGTATATTAAGCCACGTGATGGCGATTTAGAAGATCCGGCGCGGCGATTTTGGCGATTAGCCAGGAAACGCCACGACAATAACGCGGACGACATTTGTCAACCCACGGACAAAATAACAGACCGCCGCGGTTTTTCCGGGGTGACGACTTCAGCGCCCAAAGCGGTAATTCCATAGCACATCGAGCGCATTCTCGGAACCGGCACGCCCGATCAGCGAGAGATTGCGACTGAGATTGACGGTCAACTTGACGACGCTGCCGGCGGTGGTCAGCGACTGTTCGTAGCTGACTTGCATGTTCGACGACAAGTGCTTGCCAACGCTGACGATCTGGCCGGTGGCGGTATCGGTGGCGCCGAAACCGGCGTTGCCGACGACACGGCTGGTCTGGCGACGGCCGGTGCCGTCGAGCGTGCCGCTGGCAATGGAAAATTCGTCGATGCCGAGACCGCGCTGCACGGCTTTCAGCGGTCCGCCGTCCTGACCGCCGAGCAGGGTCTGCGCGGCGGCGAGCAGTACCGCCGTTTCGCGACCTCCCTGCTGCTCCGGCGAATGGCCAAGCACCAGCCAGGAGAGTTTCTCGGCGTCCGGCACCTCCGGGTCCGAAACCAGACGGACGGTCGGCCGCCGGACGGTGCCAGTCACCTCGACGCCGGCTTCGACCGGCAGATTGCCGCGCACCGCGCGGATATTGAGACCGGGGTTGTCCATCAGCCCTTGAAAAGTGAGAATGCCGCGCTCGATGTCGAGTTGCTGGCCATAGGCGTCGAAGCGCCCGCCGACGGTGCGGATCGCGCCGGTCACTCGCGGCAGGCCGCCGCCTTCGGAGCGCATCTTGACGGCGCCCGCGAGCCGGCTGTCGACGCCGGCGCCGTGAAAGAGGAAATGCCGGCCGAGGTCCGCGTCCAGATTGAGCGCCAGCAGGCGCGCCGGCGCCTTGTCGCGGTCGCCAGCCCGCTTGATCGTCACGTCGTCGGACAATTGCGGCGCGCCGCTCTTCAGCAGTTCCCAATAGCCGGCGTCGAGCCGGAAGCGGCCGAGGATATCGAGCAGACGTTCGCCGAGTTTCACCTGCGCGTCGCCGGAAACGAGCAGCCACTGATCCGGGCGCTGCGATACGCCGACGCGCTCGGCGCGCACGCTCAGCGCCCCGCCGCCGCTGCCGATTTGTAATTCGCCGCTGGCGTCCAGGCGACCCGGCGTGCCGGTCAACGCGGCGACATCGATGCCCGGCGCCAGTTTGAGGGCGCGCGGCATCGGCTGCAAATCGCTCTCGAATCGTAACGCCTTGAGAATCAGGCGAATGTCGCCGGGCTTGTCGCCAGCCAGTTGCAAGAACAGCGTACCGCGCTCCAGGCGCATGCCCTGGTCGAGCGCACGCACCGCCAGGTTGTCGCCACGCCATTCGCCGGCCAGACGCGGCTGCGCCGGCGTGCCGGCGAGCGACAGTTCGCCGCGCAGACGACCACCCAACCGCCAGCCCTCGCCGATCACGGGGCCGGCCCACGCCAGATCGGGCGCGTTCAGGCGCAAACGCCCGCGCCATGGCGACAACCGGTCGATGAAACCATCCAGCGAGGCCTTGGCGTTCAACTCGCCGCCGATCTCGCCCAACCGTTTGCCGCGCAACGTCAGTTGGCCGTCGAATCGGCCGTCCTGGGCCGTGACGGACATCGCGCAGTCCTCCAGACCCAGCGGCAGGTCGCCGATCAGCAGGTCACCGCCTTCACGCCACAGCCGCAAGCGCCCGCTGGGCAAGGACCCGCGCGCGACGCCCGCCCGGTCTCCGCCAATCTCCCACTCACCGCCGAGGCGCAGGGCCTCGCCGCGGTCCCGCAAGGACGCCAGCGCCGCCGGCGGGGCCGTGGCGACCGAGGCGGTTGAGGTGGTTGACAATTCGGTCAGCAGCGCCAGCAATGGCAGGCCGCGCCAGCGCCCGGCGCTCCGCCAGCGCTGGCCGTCGTAACGCAGGCGATCGAGTTGCAGCGACCAGCCGGCGCCCGATACTTCGGCCGGACCGGCCTCGACGCTGGCGGCGCCGAGGCGTAGCGGCGTCGCCGCTGTCAGGCGTAAAATCGATGGCGGCTTGCCGCCCGGCGCGGCGACGCTCAATTCGGCGAGCGTGCCGGCCCACGCCATGGCCGCGTCGGACGCGGCGGCGGAAAAACCGCCTTGCAGCGCCAGACGCAACTCGCGTTCGCGAGGCAGACCGATCCGGGCTTGCAGACCGTGCCGGGCGCGAACGCCGTCGGCATCGATCGCCACCTCGCGCACCGTGCCGCCGGGAAAATCGAAGACATCGAGCCGGATCTGCCCGCTCAGCGGCCCCTGCTCGCCTTCGCCCAGGCGTGCCCGCACGACAAGACCGCGCAGTTCGCCGGCGCCGGCCAGCGCCAGCCGCGTCGACCGCAGATCGGCGCTAAGTTCCGGCGCCTTGACGCTGCCGGCAAGCAGCAGACTGCCGGCCAGATCACCGGCAATGGTCGGCAATCCCAGCGACGCCAGCCGAGGCGCGGCGACGGTGACCGTCAGCCGGTCGCCCGGCGCGCCGAAAGCGCCTTTCGCCGACACGCGGTTGCCGGCGGCGTCAAGGTCGAGATCGGCCTTGCGGACGCGCGCGCCGCTCAGTTCGACGTCACCGCCGCCGGTCAGCGGTTCGCCGCCGAGACGGCTGTCGCGCAAACGGAAATGCAACGCCAATGCCAGTTCCGGCGCGCGCTGGCCTCGCACCGCGAACTCAGCGTTGAGCCGTGCCGCCGGCAAGCGGGCAAAACGGCTGGGGTCGACATTTTCCAGCACACCGCGAAGGGCGAACTCGCCGGATATCGCGCCAGCGCCGCGTTTTTCGCCGGATAGCGCGCCAGGACCGCTTTCACCGACGCTTGCGCCGCCATTTTCGCCGCCGCTCAGCGCCAGCCGGCCACTGACATCGAGCCGCGCATCGGCGGCACGCGCGCGCAAGGTGTCCACCACCACTTCGAGCGGATCGATACGCAGCCGGGCGACGACGGCGAACCGTGGATCGCGCAGATCGAGATCCAGCGACTGCCGGTGCGCACCGAGACGGGCGCGCAGCGGACCGCCCAGTTGCGTGCGCCGCAGTCCGCCGTGGAGTGCCAGCGCATCGAGGGCGCTGGCCGACAGATCGAGCGCCAGTTCCCCGTCGCGCAGCGCGCCGCCGCCGCGCAGACGGCCACCGCCGGCCAGCGCCGCGTCCACGGCGCTGAGTTGCAAGACCTCGCCGTTCAAGCGCAGATCGGCGCGCAGCGATTCCAGCGGCAACCGCTGCCGGTCCACGGCGCCGGCCAGCCGGTTGCGCAGCGTCAACCGCCCCGCCAGCGCCGCCGCGCCGTCGCCGGCGATCCCCCCCACGCCCGCCGGCCGCAGTTCGGCGAGCAAGTCGAGGTTCGCCGTCGGCGCGCCGGCGACCCACGCCGCCGGATCGACCCCGCTGAGCGTGATCGACGCCTCGCCCAGCGGCTGCGGCGCCAGAGGCAGAACGCGTGCCCGCAACTCGCCGGCAAAATTTTCGCCGCTCTTGCCTTGCAGCGCGCGCGCCCGCCCTTGCACCTCGAATGCGGCCAGCGTGCCGTCGGCCGCCAGATCGAAGGCCAGCGGTCGCCCGGCGGCGACGCCTTCGACCGTCGCCGTCGCCCGCAACGCGAACGGTTGGTCGGCGGCCAGCGTCAGATCGCCCGTGATCGCGACGCCGCCGACGCGGGCCTGCAATTCGGACAGCCGGTGCCGCGCGCCGTCGCTGTCCAGGCGCGCGTGCAGGGCGTCGGCCAGGCTCGCCGCGGTACCGTCCGGCCGCGCGTGGTCGGCCAGTTCCAGGCGCCCGACGCCTATCTGCTCGATAGCCACCGTCAGCGGCAAACGCAGACTTTCGGGCAGCGACGGCGGCGCGTTGTCGCCTCGCTTGGCGATGCGCACGGTCTCGGCCGTCAGATGCGCGATGGCCAGATGTCCGCGCCACAACTCCGCCGGACGCCACCCGATCCGCACGCCGGTCAGACGCAGATCCAGCGTCTCGCTGCGCCAGCGCACGGCGGGAAGCGTCAGTTCGTCGCGCAAGCGGCCGGCGGGTTCGTCGATGCGCAATTGCCCGCCGCTCAGTTCCTCGCCGACGCGGCCGATCAGCCGCAAGCCGTCCTCGGTGGCCGACAGCCAGAGCACGCCGCCCGCCACGGCCAGCATGACCGCCACGACCCAGGCGGCGAACAGCGCCCACCGGCGGCGGCGCGACGGAATTGCCGGCGGCGGCGCGGCGGCCGAATCGCCGGCCGCGGCGGCGCTGTCTTCACCCGGCAGCGGCGCGGACGGGTCGCTCAAAACGGCACCGCCAGGGAAAATTCGAGTCGCCAGTTGCCATCGCGCTGCCCGTGGGCGAGATCGACGCCCAGTGGTCCGGCCGGACTTTTCCAGCGCGCGCCGACGCCGTAGCCGAGCACCGGATTCAACGCGCCGCGATCGTCGACGGCGTTGCCGGCGTCGACGAACGCCGCCGCGCCCCAGGTGTTGTCGAACCAATGGGTGTATTCGCCGCTGGCGGTCGCCAGATAGCGTCCGCCGAGGGTCGCCGCGCCTTGCCGCACGCCAAGGCTTTGATAGGCATAGCCGCGCACCGAGTTGCCACCGCCGGCGCGGAACAGGAAATCCTGCGGAATGCCTCGCGACGAACGCGCGAAAGTGGCGCCCAATTCGGCGCGGAATAGCAGCGCATCCTTGGCGCCGAGCGGCACGCCCTGGCTGTAGCGGAAATAGGCGCGCAGAAAATTCTGGTCCGACAGCAGTGGCTTGCCGCCGCCGCCCAACTGAAACTGAAGCGACGTGCCGTCGGCCGGGTCGAGCGGGTCCCTGGCACTACGCCAGGTCCAGCCGATCTGGGCGGTCAACGCGCGATTGGTCGTCGCCGAGGCGCCTTGCGGCGATTGCCGCTCCTGCTGCCAGGCGATCCCCAGATGCTGTTCGACGCTGCCGTTCTGCCGCGTGCGCGTCGCGCCGAGGGCGAAGCGGGCGATGCCCAGGCCCTGGATATCCGAATTCTCCAGCGCCATGCCCGCGCCCTGACGCAGTCCTTTCTCGGCCGGCGGCAGGAAGATGTCGGCGAACGCCGTCTGACGCACCTGTTCGAGGCGCATGCCGGTCTGCAACTCCCAGGCGCGCCCGAAAAGATCGGTATCGCGGAAAGTGCCCTCGACGCGCGCGCCGGTATTGCTGCTGTAGCCGCCGCCGAAAGACAACTGGAAAGGCTGCCGCTCGCGCACCAGCACGCGCACCGGCGCCGTCACCCAGCCGTCGGCGTCGGCGACCTCGGCGCGGTCGTCGGCTTGATCGTCCCGTTCCAGCGTCACGCTCACCGAGGAGAAATAAGGCGTGCCCTGCAACGCCGTCTGCAAGGCCAGCAGGCGATCCTCGCGGTAAGCGTCGCCGGTTCTGACGCTGTCGTTCAGGCGCGCGATGAATGCCGCCGAGTAGCGTTGCTGGCCCTCGATCTTGAGTTCGCCGAAACGGTAACGCGGCCCGGCGTCGGCCCGCACCGACAGATCGACCCGCCGCGCCTCGGGTTCGACATCGGCGCGGGTGGCGTGCAGACGGGCGCCGGCGTGCTCGACGGCCAGCAGTTCGGCAAGCAAGGCTTGTTTGGCCTCGTCCCAGGCGGCCTGCCGGAAAGGCTGGCCGCTCTTCAGCGTCCAGGCGTCGATCAGCGCCTGCCGCCGAGCGGGCGCGATCGCGCCGTCGATGGCGATCTCGACCGTGCCGATCAGCGCGCGTGGCCCCGGATCGACTTCGAGCACCCGTTCGCCGCCTTCCTGGCGCAGGGCGACGCGCGGTGAAAAATAACCTTCGGTGGCCAGCAGCTTGGCGGCATCGCGCTGCACCTTGCGCTCGGCGGTGAGCCGCGCCGGCTCGTCGGCGGCGGAAGCCAGTTCGCCGAGATCGAGAAAACGGATCAGCAAGGCGCGGACCTCCGCCGGCGCGCGCAGTTGCGGCGCGGCGGCCAGCGAGGCGAGCGGCAAGGCCAGCAGCAAGGCGGCAATGGAAAAACGTCTGGTCATCGGTGGGATCGGTCAACAACGCCCCAAGGCGGCAGGCATAGGATAAACCCTTTGAAAACGCCGTGCCGCGCCGGCCACCGGAATTTCCGGGAACCGCTGGCCCCGGCGCCCGCGATGCCCGGCGCACGGCGCGCGTGCTATCTTTTGCTCCCCGCGCCAACCCATTGCGTCAGGCACCGAAAAATCGCCACGCCCACCACCCGACAGGAGAAAACATCATGAAAGAACTCAAGTTACTCGGTATCGCCGGCAGCTTGCGCCAGAAATCGACCAACCGCGGCCTGCTGCGCGCCGCTCAGGCGAATCTGCCGGCGGGCGTGTCGATGGACATCGCCGAACTCACCGACGTTCCCTTCTACAACGCCGACCTCGCCGGCAAGCCCGCCGCCGTGCAGCGGGTTCTCGATCAGATCGCCGCCGCCGACGCCCTGGTCCTGGCCTGCACCGAATACAACTACTCGCTGGCGCCGGCGCTGAAGAATATCCTCGACTGGGCTTCGCGCGAGCCGGACAACGCCCTGCTCGCCGGCAAGGCCGTGGCGCTGATGGGCGCCGCCGGCGGGATGGGTTCGTCGCGGGCGCAATACCATTTGCGGCAGGTCTGCGTGTTTCTCGATCTGCACCCATTGAACCGGCCGGAAGTTTTTGCCAATGCCTTTGCCGGCGCCTTCGACGCCGACGGCAACCTCATCGACGACAAGCTCAAGCAGTTGATCGCCGAACAGCTGCGGGTGCTGGCCGACAAGGCGCGCGCCTGAACGACCGGAACCCGAGCCGGCGATACCGGCGCCGTTTTCGCGCCGGTGGCCCGGGCGTTCCGGGAAACCGGCCAGCGGCACCATCGACGCCATCGGCCACGAGGCGCCCGCGCGACGATTTGTCGCATTCCCCCCTCCTTCGACCTGTCCGACAATCCTCTCCCGCACACCGTTAAACGAGGGAGAGCTTCATGGGGTATCGCGTTCGTCCGCTCACCGCGGCAATGGCCGTCGCCTTTTCCACCGCCGTCGGCCAGCACGCACAGGCGCAAACGACCTTGAACGAAGTCGTCGTCACCGCCGGGCGCATTCCTGAAGCGAGTTCGCCGCGCCAGATCGGCGACGCGGAAATCGCCGCCAAACACGCCGTCACCCGCGATACCGCCGCCCTGCTGCAAGACGTGCCGGGTGTCAGCCTTTACGGCGCCGGCGGAATTTCCAGCCTGCCGGCGATTCACGGCCTTGCCGACGACCGCCTGCGCATCACCGTGGACGGCATGGATTTCATCGCCTCCTGCCCCAATCACATGAATCCGCCGCTGTCGTATGTCGACCCGACCAATGTCAGGAAAATCAAGGTCTATGCCGGTATTACCCCGGTCAGCGTCGGCGGCGACAGCATCGGCGGCAGCATCGTCGCCGAAACCAAGGCCCCGGAATTCGCCGCTCCCGGGCAGGGCGTGCTGACCAAGGGCGAGATCGGCGCCTTCGCCCGCGGCAACAATAAGGCTCTCGGCGGCAACGTCGCCGCCACCGTGGCCAGCGAGAATCTGAGCATCACCTATAGCGGCGCCTACGCCCAGGCCGACAATTACAAGGCGGGCGGCAATTTCAAGACCTTCACCGCCACCGGCCGTCCGGGTCACACGCTGGGACTCGACGAGGTCGGCTCGACGGCCTACGAAAGCAAGACCCACGTGCTCGGCCTCGCCTTGAAGAGCGGCGACCATCTGGTCGAAGCCAGGATCGGCTTCCAGGACGTGCCAAAACAGCTTTACCCCAACCAGCGCATGGACATGCTGGACAACGAGCAGAAACGGTTCAGCCTCCGCTACCTCGGTCAGTACGCCTGGGGAACGCTGGACGCGCGCGTCTACCACGAACGCGTCGAACACTTCATGAATTTCGGCGACGACAAGCAGTTTCAGTACGGCACCGCGCCCGGCATGCCGATGTATACCCGCGGCCGCACCACCGGCGCCAACCTGACGGCGGACATCGATCTCGGCGAACGCGACCTGCTCCGGGTCGGCGGTCTCTGGCAGGGTTATCGCCTGAACGACTGGTGGCCCCCCTCGGGCACCGGCATGATGGCGCCGTACGATTTTCTCAATATCGACGACGGCAAGCGCCAACGCGCCGCCGTGTTCGGCGAATGGGAAAAGCACTGGAACCCGCGGTGGCTGACCCAGATCGGCGTCCGCCACGAACACGTCACCACCAGCGCCGGGCCGGTTCATGGCTACAACCTGCCCGGCTACCCGACCGGCGGCGCGTCGATGATGGACATGATGAACCAGACCCGGGACGCGGCCAATTTCAACCGCGACGCCGACCGCCGCCGCGCCGACAACAACTGGGATCTGACCGCGCTGGCCCACTACAAGATCGACGCGACCCGGGAGATTGAATTCGGCCTTTCCCGCAAGGTGCGTTCGCCCAGCCTTTACGAGCGCTACACCTGGTCCACCGCCGCGATGATGGCCATCATGAACAACTTCGCCGGCGACGGGAACGGTTATGTCGGCAACGCCAATCTCAAGCCGGAGAAAGCGCATACGCTCTCCGCAACGCTCGACCTGCATGCCGCCGACCGTCGTTTCGAACTGAAAGCCACGCCGTACTACACCCTGGTCACCGACTACATCGACGCCGTCCGCTGCGGTTCGGCGGGCATGGGCGGTTGTCCGGCGCCGGCGGCGAACCCCAACACGGTCAAGAACCAGTTCGTTCGTCTGCAATACGCCAACCAGTCCGCCCGCCTCTACGGTATCGACCTTTCCGGGCGCATGCCGCTGGCCGACACCGCCGTCGGCGACTTCGGGCTCAAGGGGCTGCTCAACTACACCAAGGGAGAAAACCGCGACACCGGCGACGCGCTGTACAACATCATGCCGCTCAACCTCAAGCTGGCCCTGACCCACCAGAGCGGCGGCTGGAACAACGCCGTCGAATTCGTCGCCGCGCGGGGCAAGCACGACACCTCGGCCGTGCGCAACGAAATCGAAACCGCGGGCTACAGCCTGACCCACCTGCGTTCCAGCTACACCTGGAAGAATGCCCGCTTCGATATCGGCGTCGAAAACCTGTTCGACAAATTCTATTACCTGCCCACCGGCGGCGCCTACACCGGCCAGGGCGCCACCATGGGCATCAACAGCATCCCCTGGGGAATTGCCGTCCCCGGCATGGGCCGCTCGCTTTACGCCGGCTTCAACCTCAAGTTCTAGGAAAGAAGGTCGGATCGCGGCGGCGAGGCGCCACGCTCCGACCCGGTTGCGCGAAATCGGCGAAATTGGTGGCCATTTTTGGCGCCAAGGTCTTCAAGCGTTTGTTTTTACTTGTATTAGTTCGATTTTATAGCCATCGGGATCGTCCACGAAGGCGATGACCGTGGTGCCGTGTTTCATCGGGCCGGCGTCGCGAACGACCTTGCCGCCGCGCGCCTTGATCTGCTCGCAAGCGGCATGGGCATCGGGAACCGCCAGGGCTATATGGCCGAAGGCGTTGCCAAGGTTGTAGGACGAGGTATCCCAGTTGTGAGTCAGTTCGAGGACGGCGTGCTCGGCCTCGGAGCCGTAGCCGACGAAGGCGAGCGTGAACCGGCCTTCGGGGTAGTCCTGGCGACGCAGCAGGCGCATGCCCAGCACGTCGGTGTAAAAAGCCAGCGAGCGCTCGAGATCGCCGACGCGCAACATGGTATGCAGAATTCTCATGCGGATTCTCCTTGCCAATAAGGACATTGCGGCGCCAGTTCCCGTAACTGGCGCCGCGCCGCCCGATAATCGGGATAAAGCCCGGCGACGATGGACCAGAAGCGCGGACCGTGGTTCATTTCGCGCAGGTGCGCCAGCTCGTGGGCGACGACGTAGTCGACCACCGGCAACGGAAAGTGAATCAGCCGCCAGTTCAGGCGGATGCCGCCACGCGAGCTGCAACTGCCCCAGCGGGTGCGTGCCGACGACAGCGCCAGCGGCGGCGGCGCGACGCCGAGTCGCGGCCCGTAATGCGCCAGACGTTCGAGGAACAGGTGCCGCGCTTTTTCGCGCAGCAGTTTTTCGAGCACTCGCGGCGCCGCGTCCGGCGCCCGCAGGCAGAGGGTCAGCGTCGGCTCGCCGGCGTGCGCGCCCCACACGCCGCGATTGGCGCCGAGCGCCAGGTGAAGGGTTAGCGAGCGACCGAGAAACGGCAGACGAAGGCCGTCGACAAGGCGCAACAACGGCAGATCGCGGCGCGCTTGCCAGGTGTCGAGTTTGTCGACGATCCATTCGCCGTGCCGCCGGAGCAGCGCTTCGATTTCGCGCAAGGTGGCGCGCACCGGCGCACCGACGCGCAAGCCGCGATGGTCGACGCTCAGGCCGATGGTGCGCCGTTTGGCGCGCCGCAGAACGTAATCGACGGTGCGCTCGCCGAGAACGATCCGTCTTGCCGTTTCGCCCGTCGTCGGCGCGGCGTCAGCCAGCCACCGCATCGGCCGGCGCCGGGTAACGGTGCGGCGACAGACGGCGCATTTCGGCGTCGATCCAGGCCGCGGCCAGGTGGTTGATCGCGGTGGACGTCTTACCCGCCGGATCGATGGCCGGTCCGATGCTGACGGTGATCAGGCCGGGCGAGATGCGCAAGGCGCCCTTGCCCCAGACTTCGCCGGCATCGTGCGCCACCGGCACCACCTTGACGCCGCTGCGCACCGCCAGATGCGCGCCGCCGGGCTTGAAACGGGCGGTTTCGCCGGGAGCGACGCGCGTGCCTTCGGGAAAAATCACCACCCAGTAACCGGCGGCCAGTCTTTCCTGACCCTGCTCGAAGACTTGCTTGAGCGCGTCCTTGCCCGCCGCCCGGTCGATGGAGATCATCTTCATCGCCGCCAGCCCCCAGCCGAAGAACGGCATGCGCAGCAGTTCGCGCTTGAGCACGAAAACCAGCGGCGGAAAAATCTCCTGCAGACCGACGGTTTCCCAGGCCGACTGGTGTTTGGCCATCACCACCGACGGCTCGGCGGGAATGTTCTCGCGCCCGAGAACGCGGTAGCGGATGCCGAGAACATGGCGGCAAAGACCCATGAAACCGCGCCGCCAGACGGCGATGATGCGGTAGCGGACAGTCATCGGCAGGGCGATGGCCAGGGTGACGAGGATGCCGAAGGGAATGGTCAGCAGCGTGGCCAGCGACAGGAAGAGCGCCGAGCGGAAGGCACGCATCACGACTGCAGGATGTGATCGGTCGCCGCCGCCAGATCGGGGAAGACCAGGGTGCCATCCGGCAAACCGCCTTCACTGATGGTGGTCACGCCCTTGCCGGTCAGCACCAGCAGCGGCTGCGCGCCGACGGCGGCGGCGGCCTGAAGATCGCGCAGGGAGTCGCCGACCGCCGGCCGCCCTTTCATCGACACGTTGAAGCAACTGGCGATGCGTTCGAACATGCCGGTTTTCGGCTTGCGGCAACGGCAGTTTTCCTCGACCGGGTGCGGACAATAGAAAATGGCGTCGATTCGCCCGCCGGCTTTCTGCACGGCGCGATGCATTTTCTCGTGGATGGCGTTGAGGGTGTCCATGTCGAACAAACCGCGTCCAATGCCCGACTGGTTGGTCGCCAGGACCACGCGGTAACCGGCTTGCGTCAGCTTGGCGATGGCTTCGAGGCTGCCGGGAATCGGCCGCCATTCCGCCGGCGACTTGATGAACTGGCTGGAGTCGTGGTTGATGACGCCGTCGCGGTCGAGAATGACGAGTTTCATAGCGCGAGCCTGGAAATGTCGGCCACGGCGTTCAATTGCGCGAGCAGCACTTTCAACAGGCCGAGGCGATTGCCGCGTAGCGCCGGTTGATCGACGTTGACCATCACCTCCTCGAAGAAGCGGTCGACATCGGCGCGCACCGCGGCGAGGATGTTCAGCGCCTCGGCGTATTCCTCCTTGGCGACATGCGCCTTGAGCAACGGGTCGATCAGTCGCACCCGCTGGAAAAGCGCTTTTTCGGCATCCTCGACGAGCAGGTCGGCAACGGGTTCGGGCGAAGGATCGGCGGCTTTCTTGAGAATGTTGCCGATGCGCTTGTTGGCGGCGGCCAGCGCCGCCGCTTCCGGCAGGGCCAGGAACTGGCGCACCGCCGCCAGCCGGGCCGGCACCAGGTCGACGCGCGTCGGCCGTTGCGCCAGCACCGACTCGACGACGTCCACCGAGTGGCCGGCGTCGCGGAGCATGCCGCGCAAACGGTCGAGAATGAAGGTCAGCACCGGTTCGTCCACCGCGTCGATGACCACGCCCTGCTTGCCCAAGGTGTCGCTGGCCTCGCCGATCAATTCGCCGAGATCCAGCGGCAACGGCGTTTCCATCAGGATGCGCAGCACCCCGAGCGCGGCGCGGCGCAGACCGAACGGGTCCTTGTCGCCGGTGGGCGGTTGCCCGATGCCGAAGAAACCGACCAGCGCATCGAGTTTGTCGGCCAGCGCGGCGGCACAGGCAATGGGACCCGCCGGCAGCGCGTCGCCGGCGAAGCGCGGCCGATAATGCTGCTCGATGGCGTCGGCCACCACCGGCAGACCGCCTTCGTGCAACAGGTAGTAACGGCCCATGATGCCCTGCAACTCGGGAAACTCGCCGACCATGTCGCTCAGCAGGTCGATCTTGGCGAATAGCGCCGCGCGCTCGGCGAGATTGCCGTCGGCGTGCAGCTTTTCGGCGATGCCGCGGGCGATGCGCCCGAGACGTTGCGCGCGGTCGCCGAGCGAACCGAGCTTGTGGTGGTAAACCACCGCGCCGAGGTCGACGATGCGCGTGGCGAAGCCGTTCTTGCGATCCTGGTCGTAAAAGAAACGGGCGTCGGACAGGCGCGGCCGGACGACGCGTTCGTTGCCGCTGACGATGTTGCCCGGATCGTCGACCGCCATGTTGGAGACGATCAGGAACTTGTTCAGCAGTTTGCCGGCGGCGTCGAGCAGCGGAAAATATTTCTGGTTCTGCTGCATGGTCAGGATCAGACACTCCTGCGGCACGTCGAGGTATTCCGCCTCGAACTGGCCGACATACACCGCCGGCCACTCGACCAGCGAGGTGACTTCGTCGAGCAGCCCGTCGGCCGGATTGAGGCGCGCGGCGAGTTTGTCGGCAACGGCGTCGAGCCGCGCGGCAATCGAGGCCCGCCGCTCGGCGAAGGACGCGATGACCTTGCCGGCCGCCAGCTTGGCGACGTAGTCCGCCGGCGTGTCGACGACGATTTCGCCGCTGGACAGAAAACGGTGGCCGACGGTGCGGCGGTCGCTTCGCAGCCCGAGCACCTCGCCGGGAACGACCGTGTCGCCGTGCAGCAGGATCAGGCCGTGCACCGGGCGGACGAACTGGTGTTCGGAGTCGCCCCAGCGCATCACCTTGGCGATCGGCAGTTTCTTGAGCGCCTGCGCGACGATTTCGGCCAGATGGACGGCGAGTTCCTCGCCCTTCTTCTCGCGCCGGGCGACGAAGTACTCGCCCTTGCCGTCGGCGGTTTTCTCGAGTTGCTCGACGGTGACGCCGGCGGCGCGCATGAAACCTTCCAGCGCCTTGGTCGGCTGGCCGTCGGCATCGAGCGCGCCGACCACCGCCGGGCCTTTTTTCTCCAGCACGCGGTCGGGTTGCCGGGCGGCGACGCGGGTGACGGTCAACGCCAGACGGCGCGGCGTCGCGAAAGGCGTGCACACGCTGTCGGCGGCGGCGAACTGCTGCGCCTTGAGCGCCGACAGCACGCCGTCGGCGAAGGCTTCGGACAGCGATTTGAGCGATTTCGGCGGCAGTTCTTCCGTCCGCAGTTCGATCAGGAGAGTAGCGTTCATGTCATTGCACCTCGCCGCCGGCCGCGACCTTGCACATCGGGAAACCGAGCGCCTGGCGGGAATCGTGATAGGCCTGCGCCACCTCGCGGGCCAGCGCGCGCACGCGGCCGATGTAGGCGGCGCGTTCGGTCACCGAAATGGCGCCGCGCGCGTCGAGCAGGTTGAAGGTGTGCGAGCACTTCATCACCATTTCGTATCCCGGCAGCGCCAGACCGGCGGCGATCAGGCGCTTGGCCTCGGCTTCGTATTCGCTGAAATGGCGGAACAGCATTTCGACGTTGGAATGCTCGAAGTTGTACTTGGACTGCTCGACTTCGTTCTGGTGATAAACGTCGCCGTAGGTCACCCGGTAGCCCGGTCCTTCGGCCCAGACCAGGTCGAACACGTTTTCCACGCCCTGCAGGTACATCGCCAAGCGCTCGATGCCATAGGTGATTTCGCCGAGCACCGGCTTGCAGGCCAGCGAACCGACTTCCTGGAAGTAGGTGAACTGCGTCACCTCCATGCCGTCCAGCCACACCTCCCAGCCAAGCCCCCAGGCGCCCAGGGTCGGACTTTCCCAGTCGTCCTCGACGAAACGGATGTCGTGCTGCCGAAGATCGATGCCCAACGCCTCCAGCGATTTCAGGTACAGAGCCTGAATGTTGCTCGGCGAGGGTTTCAGCACCACCTGATACTGGTAATAGTGTTGCAAGCGGTTGGGATTCTCGCCGTAGCGACCGTCCTTCGGCCGCCGCGAGGGTTGCACGTACGCGGCGTTCCACGGCTCCGGGCCGATGGCGCGCAGAAAGGTGGCGGTGTGGAAGGTACCGGCGCCGACTTCGATGTCGTAAGGTTGCAGCAAGGCGCAACCCTGTTTGTCCCAGAATTCCTGGAGACGCAGAATGACTTCCTGAAACGTAGGCATGGGGGACGTTTGGGCGGGAACGAAAGCGGCAATTTTACTTGGTTTCGCCGCGCACAAGATCCGGTATCGGCCACCGATCGGTCACCAGCCGGCCGTCGGCGCGACCCTAAGCGCGCCGGCGGCGCTCGGCCGATGCGGCGACGAGCAGAAAAGCGACCAGCAGCAGCGGCCCGTTCCCCCAGCGCGCGTAAGGCGTCGCGCCGGCATGGCCGCGCACCTCGCCGACCAGCGCGCCGCGCGTGAAGGCCGGCAAGGACGACAGCACGCGACCGTCGATGTCGATGATCGCGGTCATGCCGGTGTTGGTCGCCCGCAGCATCATCCGGCCAGTTTCCAGGGCGCGCATGCGGGCAATTTGCAAATGTTGCGCCGGCGCCAGCGAATCGCCGAACCAGGCAACGTTGGAAATGTTGACCAGCAGCGTCGCCGCCGGTAGCGCGGCGATGATTTCGGCGCCGAAAGCGTCTTCGTAGCAAATGTTCACCGCCACTTGCTGCCCGGCCAGCCGCAGCGGCGGCCGCGCCGGTTGGCCGGGAGTGAAATCGGCCAACGGAATGTCGATCAGCGCCATGAACCAGGCAAAACCGGGCGGCGCGAACTCGCCGAACGGCACCAGATGGACCTTGTCGTAACGCTGCGTGCCGCCCGCACCGAGGCTGATCGCGGCGTTGAAATAGCGATTGTTTTCGGACACCGGGATGCCGAGTAGCAGATCGCCCCGCCGCCGCCGCGCCAGTTGCGTCAAATCGTCGAAATACTCGACCGGCACCTGTTCGAAAAACGCCGGCAGCGCCGTCTCCGGCAGCACGGTCAGTTGTGCCGGATGGTCCAGCGCCAGCCGATAATACGTGCGCAAGGAATCGATGAATCGATCGGGGCGCCATTTGATCCCTTGATCGACGTTGCCCTGCAACAGGGCCACCGACAACGGTTCGCCAACCGCCTCGGTCCAGCGCACGCCGCGCAAGGCCTCGCCGCCGCCAAGCAGCAGCGCAATGGCCAGCAGCGGCAACACCCGGCCCCGATGCCCGCCGGCCGCCCGCATGCCAGATTCGGTGACCGATGATGACCCAGGCCGCAGCCCGTCGAACGCCAGCGCGGCAAGCAGCGCCACGATCAGCGAAACGCCATGAACGCCGACCAGCGGCGCATAGCCGGCCAAAGGGCTGGGCGGCGATTGCGCATAACCGACGGCCAACCACGGAAATCCGGTGAAAGCCCACGAACGCACCCACTCGGCGAGCGTCCACAAACCGGCGAAAAGCAGAACCCGCAAGACCCGACGCCGGCGACCGGTCGGCGCCAGCCACACGAACAACGCGCCCACCGGCGCCACGAGCAGCGCCAGCAGCAGGCAGAACAGGAAGGTCGCCAACGCGGCCACGACCGCCGGCAGGCCTCCGAAAACACTGAGACTGACGTAAATCCACGATACGCCGGCCAGAAACAGGCCCAGCGCATGACTGGCAACGAGCGCCGCGCCGCGCCATGGCCACCGTTGGCCGTCGGTTTCGCCGCACAACAGGCCGAACAGGCCGGCCAGGCTTAGCCAGGTCAGCGGAAACCAGCCCAGCGGGGCGAAGCCGGGAACGCCGCCGGCGCCCAGCAACAAGGCAACCGTCAGGGGCCAGGCCTTAAGCCGACCTGACATCGTCGGCCGGCCCGGAAACGAGTAGCGTGTAGATGCGCCGGCTGTCGGCGCGAACCACCTCGAAGAAGGTGTCACCGACGACCACCGTTTCGTGGCTGCGCGGCACGCGGCCGAGGCGATGAAGAATCAGGCCGCCGACGGTGTAGCATTTTTCGTCGGCGAAAGCCGTGCCGAAAACGGCGTCGAAGTCGGTCACCGCGGTCTGCGCCTTGACGCGGAAGGCGCCGGTATGATCGCGGCGGATGTTGTCGTCGGCTTCGTCGAAGTCGTATTCGTCGCCGATGTCGCCAACGATCTGTTCGAGGACATCCTCGATGGTCACCAGACCGGCGACGCCGGCGTACTCGTCGATGACGATCGCCATGTGATTGCGCGACACGCGAAATTCGCGCAGCAGGACGTCAAGACGCTTGTATTCGGGAATGAAGATCGCCGGCCGCACCCAATCGCGGACAGCGAACGGCTCGCCGTGCCGCACGCGCAGCAGGTCCTTGGTCAGAAGAATGCCGATCACCTCGTCCGGCGACCCCTGAATGACCGGGAAGCGCGAGTGGGCGGTACGGTTGACGTGCGCGATCACCGTCGCCAGCGAATCGTTGACATCGACCACTTCCATCAGCGGTCGAGGCACCATCACTTCGCGGACGCGGCTTTCGGACGCGGCGATCGCCCCTTCGGCGATGCTCAGCGCGTCGGCGTCGAGCAACTTGCGCTGGTGCGCCGAATGCAGCAGTTGCAGTAGTTGTTCGCGGTCTTCCGGCTCGCGTGTGAGTAGCGAGGTCAGGCGTTCGAACAAACCGGATTTACCACTGTTGTCCATGATTTTTCTTTAAACGGCGAGATGGTCGCGACGCGGCGGCAAGCGACGTCTCGCCCGCCGCCGCCGTTTCACCCCTCGCTCGGATAGGGATCGGGATAGGCCAGGATCGCCAGAATGCGGCGCTCGAGGTTTTCCATTTCGGCGGCCTGCGCCGCCCCGAGTTCATGATCGTACCCCTGTAAATGCAGCAGGCCGTGTACGATCAGATGGGCGTAATGCGCCTCCAGCGATTTTCCCTGCGCGGCCGCTTCGCGGGCAACCACCGGCGCGCACAGCACCAGATCGCCGCTGACGCGCGGCTCCAGCGCATAGGGAAAGGACAGCACGTTGGTCGCGTAAGGCTTGCCACGGTAGCGGCGGTTGAGCTGGCGCCCCTCGCCCGCCTTGACGATGCGGACGGTAATCTGCCCGGCGCGGCGGCCATTGACCTCCAGAGCGACCGCTACCCAGGCGCGGATATAAGCCTTGTCCGGCAGCTTGCCGCGTTTGCAGGCGTACTGGACGCCGCACCATTTGTCTTTTCGGGCTTTTTTCCCGACGTTTTTCCTAGCCATGATCCGCTCGCGTCATTTTCGCGGCGTCGTCGCCCGCCAGTGCCGCGGTATGGGCTTCATAGGCCGAAACGATGCGCGCCACCAGCGGATGGCGCACGACATCTTCCTTGAGGAACTCGGTGAACGCGATGCCCCGCACGTCCTGCAAGATTTGCCGGGCTTCGATCAGACCGCTTTTCTGGCCGCGTTGCAGGTCGATCTGCGTGACGTCACCGGTAATTACCGCCTTGGCGCCGATGCCGATGCGCGTCAGGAACATCTTCATCTGTTCGGGCGTGGTGTTCTGCGCCTCGTCGAGGATGATGAACGCGTGGTTGAGAGTACGGCCGCGCATGTAGGCCAGGGGCGCGATTTCGATCGCGCCACGCTCGAACAGCTTGCCGACGCGCTCGAAACCCATCAGGTCGTAAAGGGCATCGTAAAGCGGCCGCAGATACGGGTCCACCTTCTGCGCCAGATCGCCGGGCAGAAAACCCAGGCGTTCGCCGGCCTCGACCGCCGGCCGGGTCAGGATGATGCGCTGCACCAGTTCGCGCTCGAAGGCGTCGACCGCCGAGGCGACGGCCAGATAGGTCTTGCCGGTGCCGGCCGGACCGGTACCGAAAGCGATGTCGAAATCCTGGATATGCTTGAGGTACTCGATCTGCCGCGGCGTGCGGCCGTGCAGCTCGGTCTTGCGGGTCATCAGCGACGGCGAAACGCCGCCGCCCGACGACACATTGCGCACCGGCCGGTTCAGCAGTTCGATCAGGCCGAGCTGGATTTCGTCCACCGATAACGTTTCCTTGGCCTGCGCGTAGAACTGCTGTAGCGCTTCCGACGCGCGCGCGGTCTGCTCCGGCTCGCCGCGCAAGGTGAACCGCTCGCCGCGACGGGCAATGGACACATCGAGGGCGGTTTCGATCTGGCGCAGATTCTCGTCGAGCGCACCGCACAAATTGGCCAGGTGTCGGTTATTGACCGGCGAGAGCAGCAATTCGATGGCGCGGCTCTTGGCTGGCGCGGTGGAGACGGTCATGGGCGGCTTTCCACGAGTTCGCCGCGCAACGAATGCGGCAGGGCGGCGGTGATGCGAACGTCGACGAAACGATGAATCCATTGCGCCGGATCGCTCGCCGGAGCAGCGAAATTGACAATGCGGTTGTTGTCGGTACGTCCAGCGAGTTCCGCCTTGTCCTTGCGCGATAATCCTTCGACCATCACCCGCTGGATGGTTCCGACCATGGCCAGCGAAACCGCCTGCGCCAGTTCGTCGATTCGCTTCTGTAGACGCAACAGGCGTCCGAGCTTGTCCTCCTGCGACGTATCGTCGGCCAGGTCGGCGGCCGGCGTGCCGGGCCGCGCGCTGTAAAGAAAGGAGAACGAGGCGTCGAAACCGACCTCGTCGATCAGTTTCATCGTTTTCTCGAAATCCTCGGCCGTCTCGCCGGGAAAACCGACGATGAAATCGGACGACAAGGAGAGATCTGGGCGCGCGGCACGCAGTTTCCGGACCAGACTCTTGTATTCGAGCGCGGTATAGCCGCGTTTCATCGCCGCCAGAATGCGGTCGGAACCGGATTGCACGGGCAGATGCAGGTGCGAGACGAGTTTCGGCACGCGGGCATAGACAGCGATCAGGCGCGGCGAGACCTCGCGCGGATGCGAGGTGGTGTAGCGGATGCGCTCGATGCCGGGAATCTCGGCGATATAGTCGATCAGCAAGGCCAGATCGGCGACTTCGTCACCAGCCATCGCGCCGCGATAGGCGTTAACGTTCTGGCCGAGCAGGGTCACTTCCTTGACGCCCTGAGCAGCCAGACCCGCCACTTCGGTCAGCACGTCGTCGAAGGGGCGCGACACCTCCTCGCCACGGGTGTAAGGCACGATGCAGAAGGAACAGAACTTGCTGCAGCCCTCCATGATCGAGACGAACGCCGCCGCGCCGTCGACGGTCGCCGGCGGCAGATTGTCGAACTTCTCGATCTCGGGAAACGAGACATCGACTTGCGGCTTGCCGAGTCGGCGCCGCTCGGCGATCAACCGCGGCAAGCGATGCAGCGTTTGCGGGCCGAACACCACGTCGACATACGGCGCGCGGGCGACGATTGCCGCGCCCTCCTGGCTGGCCACGCAGCCGCCGACGCCGATCACCAGATCCGGCCGGGCGCCTTTCAGCAAGCGGACCCGGCCGAGATCGTGAAAGACGCGCTCCTGCGCCTTTTCGCGCACCGAGCAGGTGTTGAACAGGATGATATCGGCGTCGTCCGGGGTGTCGGTCTTGACGATATCGTCGGATGCGGCGAGCACGTCGGCCATTTTGTCCGAGTCGTACTCGTTCATCTGGCACCCGAAGGTGCGGATGAACAGTTTTTTTGCCATCAGGTCGTGGAAAGTGGTGGTGTTAGCGCCACGCCGCCGCTTCGGCCGGGGTCAGCATCCAGACGCGGGAAACGGCGCCATCGGCGTCGGTGAGATAGAGAACATCGACCGATTGCTGGATCTGCATCGGCATCACGATGAGGTTTTGTGTGTTGCGAAACCGCGATATCGGCGCCAGCGGCAGATGACTGCTGCCGATGGTCAGAAAACCGTCGCCGGCCGGCGGTTGCATGACACCTTTCTTGGCGTCGCGCGGCAAGGCGCGCGTCACGGCCGCCAGCGCGCCGGCGCCCGTCGCGGCAGCGGCAGGCTGTTCCGATCCGCCTTGCGTGACGGTTGCGAGAACGGCGGAAAGAAGAGCAGAGGTAACGTCCATCGCCGCATTATAGACAAGCTGCCACCCTGCTGTCAGCCCGCCACGCCACCGCACAAAACAACGCACGCGCCACATCGACCCGCCAAACCCCGCACTCGCGCCTTGTGGACCGCCACGGGCACCACCGGGGCAACTGAGGTTCCCTCGGTTTTTCGTGTGCCAAAGGGTGGATTTCATGCCACCCGTTATTGCTGATGCGGCTCTCTGATCCAGTTCTCCAGAAACTGAATCGGCGATCGGTAGCCAAGAGTCGAATGCGGCCGTTTCCGGTTATGGAAGACCTCGATGTATTCAAAGGCGACAGCCTTGATCTCAGCGTGCGTCGCATGGCGAATCCCGTGTCCCCGCTCGTTGTTGAAGCTGTTGAACCAGCTCTCTGTCGGCGCGTTATCCCAACCATTCCCCTTTCGACTCATCGAGCAGGTCATGCCGTATTCCTGGAGCTTGTTCTGAAACGCATGGCTGAACTCGGGCGTGTATGCCTGCGTCGGTCTCTTCATTTCCCGCCTTCCAAAAGTGACGCCAATTTTAGGTCACCCTTGGCGGACGAATTTTCGGGGGAAGGTCAAATCGTGAGAAGGGTCTGTGTAATCGCTAACCCGAGGGGGTTGATGCTACAATCCCCGCCCGGGGAAAGGTCGCGCTTCCCCCGAAGGTTCAGAGCGGGCGTCGTATAACGGCTATTACCTTTGCTTCCCAAGCAAGAGACGAGGGTTCGACTCCCTTCGCCCGCTCCAACCATTTCCTAACCAACTGTTCTGTCTAGGAAATCGGTCAGCAAATCCCACTGCTACGTAACACTACTACGAAAGGGTAGTGCGAATGGCGAGATCGGGGTATCTCTACCGCCGCTCAAGCGGTATCTATGTTGTCCGTCTCTGTGTTCCCAAGTGAATCGCCCGGATTTGGTGGAGGCTCTAACTCTTGAGAAGAGAGAGCCATGAAGAAACCAGTCAAGTTTTCCCCCGAATTTCGTGAGCGCGCTGTGCGCATGGTTAGCGAAGTAATCGGGCTGGCACCGCAAATCGTCCCGAAGAAACACGGGGCGGTCGGCTTGTGGCAAGGTGGAATGCGGCGCCACGGAAGACCGATAGAGCAATGGTGCGAATTGCCCGCGGGT